>Ga0214543_1000190_pt1 | contig 91024 bp, 95 predicted proteins | sample CNSS2metaG_FD_160094 | JGI IMG/M metagenome (GOLD analysis project Ga0214543, IMG submission 160094) | Root nodule microbial communities from cowpea collected in UCLA plant growth center, Los Angeles, California, USA - CNSS2 | ecosystem: Host-associated > Plants > Roots > Nodule | place: USA...
TTCTACCCAGGCCGCATACTTATGGTAAGGGTGGGGAACTTAAAACGAATTAACATGAAGTTAAGGTGTTCGACCCAGGCCGCTTACTTGTGGTAAGGGTGGGGAACTTAAAACGAATTAACATGAAGTTAAGGGTGTTCGACCCAGGCCGCTTGTGATAAGGGTGGGGAACTTAAAACGAATTAACATGAAGTTAAGGGTGTTCGACCCAGACCGCTTACTTGTGGTAAGGGTGGGGAACTTAAAACGAATTAACATGAAGTTAAGGGTGTTCGACCCAGGCCGCTTACTTGTGATAAGGGTGGGGAACTTGAAACGAATTAACATGAAGTTAAGGGTGTTCGACCCAGGCCACTTACTTATGGTAAGGGTGGGAAACTAAAATGAATTAATCATGAAGTTAAGGGTGTTCGACCCAGGTCGCTTACTTGTGGTAAGGGTGGGGAACTTAAAACGAATGAGAGTGAAAACGTAGGAAAGTTGTATAGTTGAGAACCCTTCGTTTTATTTATTGAATGTGGGGTGCCTCGTTAAAACCTCTCTGGCCAAAACCCTCCTTAGGGAAAAAGACCGGGTGAGGAAAAAGAGTACACCTAGGGTTACAAGTATTGGTCCATCTACAGTGTACATTCAACTAAAGTAGAATTTGAGGTGCGATACGTTCCAAGTGTTGGGAATCTCTTCCCCAGATAAGTGCTCCAGGCGATAAGCACCTCCTCCTGCGTCTTCGCGTATACGGTATGGGCCGTCCCAATTGGCGGAGAACTTGTCATCCTTCTTTCTAGCACTACTGGCCATTCTCCATACTAAGTCCCCGATGGCGAATGATCGTGGGCATAGGTTTGCATTATACTTTCTGGTAGCTCGTTGTTTGGCAGCTAAATTGTGTATTTGGGCTTTCTATCTGAGTTCTGGTAGGAGGTCAAGATGAGTAGCCATGTTCTGATGGTTGGGGGTTGGATCGTATAGTTCTCGACGCAGGTATGGTTCGCCAATTTCAACTGGTATCATGGCATCTGCGCCATAAACTAGGCTGAAAGGGGATTCATTTGTCGCTGATTGAGGGGTGCACCTGTAAGCCCATAGCACTTCTACTAACTCTTCGGGCCATCGTCCTTTGGCGCTGTCTAACCGTTTGCGTAGTTCCACGAGGATAACTTTATTTGCCGCCTCTGCTTGTCCGTTGGTTTGTGGATGTTCTACAGAACTTGTGATGTGCTTGATGTCTAGGCCAGTGTAGAATTTGGCTACCTCTTTGTCGATAAATTGTCGGTCATTGTCTGTGATGATTGTATGTGGAACACCATATCTGCATATAATATCCTTCCAAACAAATTGTTGAACTTGCTGGGCCGTGATGGTGGTTAGCGGCTTGGCTTCTATCCATTTGGTTAAGTAGTCGACGACTACAATTAGGAATTTCACCTGTCCTTTGTCGGGTGAAAAGGGACCGAGGATGTCCATTCCCCACTTAGCGAATGGCCATGGGGATAGTATGTGGTGTAGTTGTTCTTGTTTCTAGTGAATAAGGTTGTCATGTTTCTGACATGGTTTGCACTTTCTGACATAATCCTGGCAGTCTGCTTCTATAGTCGGCTAGAAATATCCAGCTCTAAGAACTCTGGTAGCCATGGTGCGTGCGCCAGAATGATAGCCACCAATGCCTTCGTGTAGCTCTTTAATAACATATTGTGCTTGTTCTGCCGTGACACACTTGAGAAGGGGTTGGCCGTATCCGTGTTTGTAGAGGTCGTCGCCTATCATAGTGTATCTGGCGGCCTTAGCCAGCCAAGTTTTGTCCGCATCTTGAAGGGGGTTGCCGGTTTTGAGGTACTGGATGTAGGGGGTGGTCCAGTTATGGCTTTGGGAGGGGGTGACGTTGTCAGCTGGGGCGTGGGTTAAATTTTGACAAGTGTGTGTGATGGAGGGAGTAGATAATGTTTGCTGTAATAGTGACGACCTTTTAACTTGGTGCTGGCCAATTTGGAGAGGATGTCGGCTCTGATGTTGTCGGTCCTTGGAATGTGTTCGATGCGGACTTGTTCGAAGGCGGATTGAATGACTGCACGGGCCAGGTGGTAATACTGTAGAAGGATGGGGTCTTTGATCTGGAACTCGTCATTTAGATGGCCTACAGTGAGCCTGGAGTCGGTTTTGCACGTTAATTTCTTGACACCTACCTCGCGGGCTAGGGAAAGGCCAGCGAGGATTGCCTCGTACTAGGCTTGGTTGTTCGACGTTTTGAAGGCAAAGTGAAGGGATTTTCAATGAGGATGTCAGACGATGCCAGCGCCGACACCTTTTGGATTTGAGGAACCATCTACAGGAAGCGTCCACTGGTCCTCTGTGGGTATGTGCTGGAGGTCGTTGACGAAGTCTAACAGACATTGGGCTTTAATGGGGCCATGGGGTTCATAGCGGATGTTAAATTCTGACAGCTCCACGACCCATGATGACATGCGTCCGACTAGATCTGGTTTTTGCAATATCTTTTGGATTGGGTAGTCGGTTTTAACGGTTACGCTGTGGTTTTGGAAGTATGGGCGTAGGCGTCGTGCTGCATGGACCAAGGATAGGGCCAACTTCTCTACCATTTGATATCTGGTTTCAGGATATTGTAGTGTTCTACTTACAAAATAGACAGGGTGCTGCGTGCCTTCTGTTTCTTAGACCAGTGCGGCGCTAACGGTGTGGTCAGTAGCTATGATGTATACGAGGAGGGGTTGATGAGTGTCCGACTTGTGGAGGATAGGTGGGGAGGTTATGGTTGTTTTCAATTTTTGGAAGATTTGTTCACAATCATCAGTCCACGTGAACTGGGTGGATTTCTTTAAGAGTTGAACTATGGGTTGGGTTTGTTCGGCTAGGTTGGGTAGGAAGCGGGAGATGGCTGTGAGGCGGCCTATGAGGCGTTGAACTTCCTTGATGGTAGTGGGGCTACGCATCTCGATGATGGCTTTACATTTTTCGGGGTTGGCTTCTATGCCGCGTTGGGTTAACATAAAACCAAGGAATTTACCCCGGTCAACGCCGAATACACACTTGTATGGGTTGAGGCGAAGGTTGTATTGGCGTAGGGTGGAGAAGACTACTGATAGGTCCTCGACATGTTGACGATGACTTGGAGACTTGACAACCATGTCGTCGACGTATACTTCGACACATTGTCCCATTAGATGATTGAAAACCTTGTCCATCAGCCGTTGGTAGGTTGCTCTAGCGTTTTTGAGACCAAAAGGCATTACCTTGTAGAAGTAGTTGGCATCGTCTGTGATAAAGGCAATTTTGTGCATGTCAGATGCGGCCTTGGGGATTTGGTTGTACCCGGAATATGCATCCAAAAAGCTAAGTACTTTGTTCCCTGCTACGCTGTCAACGAGTCGGTCGATGTTGGGTAAGGGGTAGGCATCGCGAGGGCAAGCCTTGTTTAGATCTGTGTAGTCTACACACATTCGCCATTTGCCATTGGCCTTCTTTACCAAGACTACGTTAGAAAGCCAAGTGGTGTACTGAGTTTCTTCTATGAACCCTGCGTTCAGTAACTTGTCGGCTTCAATCTTAGCTGCCAAACGACGTTCTTCACCAAGCTTGCGTTTTTTCTGGGATATGTAGCATGCTTCTTTATAGATGGATAATTTGTGGGATGCCACCAAAGGGTCTACCCCGGGTAGATCAGCAGCTGACCATGCGAAAAGATTTATGTTGTTGATGAGGATGGGTGTGATGATGGCACGCTCGCCAGAGTTTAAACCGGTGCCTAGGTTGATAGAGTGGCCGTTAGGAAGCTCTAGAGGGGAGGTCTCCTCAACTGGTTCAAGACGAACATCTCGGCCTACTCTAGGGTCCAGATCTTCGCCGGATAGGGCGATGTTGGAGCCGGGGGGTCGTTCAATGTGGTTGGTTTGTTGAATTGGGAGTTGTGGTCGCAGGCTGGCCATGTAACATTCGTGTGCCAAGCGCTGGTCGCAGTGGATGGTAAGGATGTCGCCGGAAGGGGAAGGGAACTTCATGGCCAAGTGAGGGGTGGAGACGATGGCGCCAAGGGTGTTGAGGGAAGGATGGCTCAGGAGGATATCGTAGGATGTTGGCGCGTCGACGATAAGGAAGTAGATTGGGATGGTTTTGGTTTAGGTCCCCTCACGAAAGACGGTGTGAAGGTCGATGTAGCCACGGGTGGATACTTGTTCACCGGAGAAGCCATAGATTGGCTCGTCATACGGGACCATGGCGGTGTCCGGAAGTTAAAGTTTTTGGTAGGTGGCCCAGTAGAGGATATCAACGGAGCTGCCTTGATCAATAAGGACTTTCTTAACAGCGTAATTTTTGATTTCAATGGTGATAACCATGGGGTCATCTTGTTGATGGTCGAGGCCATGAAAGTCGTCATCTGTGAAGATGATAGGAGGCATGCGGCATCTGTGGTGGGAATGGATAATATGGTTGATGGATTGGATACGGCGGATGTGTCTTTTTCTGGCAAAAGAAGTGGATCCTCCACTAGCGAAGCCACCAGAGATGGTGTTGATGGTGCCGCGTAGGGGGGGGGTGTCAGCGGGGGTGATGTCGGTGCAGGCCGGTTCGGGTTCTTGGTTAGTGGGTTGGGTGGGGCGTCTATCGTGACGGGAGTCATGTTGATGACATCTGTGGTCGGATCGAGGGGGTGACGGGATCGAGAGGAAGAGGAGTGGTCATCTTTGCGGATGAAACGGCGAAAGTGGCCAGCACAGACCAATTCTTTTATTTTATCCTGGAGTGCTTTGCATTCTTCTATAGTGTGGCCATGGTTGCGGTGGTAGCAGCAATATTTGGTCATATCAGCGTTGGGGGTGTGGTTGTCTTGCGTGGTGGAGGGATTAGGTCAGCTTGTAGGGCCTCATCAAGGATGCGGGAGCGGGCTACGGTAAGAGAGGAATATCTGGTGAAGCGGGGTTGGCGGGGCTCGCGTGGGCGGGCATCAGGGTGTGGGTTAGGTTGCAGGGTAAGGTTGGCGGTTGTGGCTGCATAGTCATTGCAGAATTTGGTGTGGAGGGTTTGCATTTCCTCCATACGGACATAGTCAGCTGCACGTAATTTGAGTTCGTGCATAGAGGCAGGTGGGTGGAGGTAGACGTTGTTGGTGAAGGGGTCGAGTTGCAGGGTAAGTGCCATGCACTGGAGGATCATCTCCTGGTTGAGGTGTGGGGTGCGAAGAGCTGCCTTACTAAAGCGATCTATGAACGCTCTGAGTGGTTCGCCTTGTTCCTGTCTAATGCCCAGGAGGGAGATCGTGCTGGTTTGGTGTGGGCGGCTGCCAGCGAAGTGTGTGGAGAACATGTGAGAGAGGACGTCGAACCTATCGATGGAGTAAGGTGGAAGGGTTGTGAACCATTCGAGGGCAGGGCCCTTGAGGGTGGTGGGGAAGGCTTTGCAGAAGACTTCATCTTGGGACGTGTACAGGGCGACATGAGTGATGTAGACTTTGAGGTGCTCTTCAAGGTCGGTTTCGCCAGTATATCGGTCCAGGGTGAAAGGTTCCCATTGGGTGGGAAGAGGGGTGTTGGTGATAAAGTCGGTGAAGGGGTGACGACGCCTGGGCTGGTGGGGAGGGAGCAGATGGGGTGGGATTGGATGAGTGACCATAGCGGGGAAGGTCGAAGCAAGGTTGTGAGGGGGGATGTGGCTTGTTGGAGGGTATTGTGGATTGTATGGTGGAACATGTGTGGTGTGTAGGGTGGTGGGTTTGTTGTAGGGGATCTGGGTGGTAGGGAGGGTAGCGGCAGGGGTTGGGGCTGCAGTATGGGGATGGGTGGAAGGGATGGGTGTTTGTTGGGTAGTGGTGAAGGTATGAGGGGTGGGGTTGTATTCGCTTTCCTCCTCTATGGGCTGGAAGGCGGGGGACCTTGCAGCTTCAGAGGTTTCCTTGGCTTTTCCCTTCAGGTTGGGGTCAGCTTCGATCTTTCGCCTAAGGCGAGAGTTCTCTTGTCGCGGCGCCTCCATCTCGTCAGCATTGTGCTTCTTCATATCTGCCATCTCCTGTTGCATCTTCGCTTGGCCGTCAAGGATGGCGGCCAGGTCAGGGGTGATGCCAGTAGGTCCTGAGGGACCAACATCCGCCTGCTTATTCACTCCAGCTTTGCTACGGGTTGAAACCATCTTCAGAAAAAAACGGGTACTAAAGGTGTTCGTCTCGTGCCCCACGGTGGGCGCCAATTGTTCCTACAGAGAACAAACAAGATAAGTTAGGCACAAGAGTCATCTTACCCATGTAGTCCGCTATCTTCTCAGTTGGCCTCTTCCCAGTCGATACATGTCGGATTGGACCAATAAGGGGTTACCTGCAGAAGGGACTCCGAAGCTCAAATGAGTGGGGTCCATGCGTATTTATAGAGCATTAATGATGTCTAGTTATCTCGTGGGCCGGGTCTTGACTTTGGGCTCTAGCTTGGGCTGTGAGTGGGCCTGGGCCCTAATCCAGGCCCTTAAGGCCTATTGAACGCGGGGACTTCCATTTTACTAAGTCTTCAATGGCGGTATGATTCGTTTACTTCTATACTTGTCGGATGTCGTCCTTGGCCGCACATTGTCCTAGGTTGGCCGCTTTGTTGTTACTTTAGCTTTTATTCAGTTATGAGTCTGAGTCCATGCTAGCCCAAGTCGTGTACTTAGGTTGTTTCTGGCATGTATGTGAGGGTTGTCATGTATATGGTTAAGTTGACCAGGTCCGGTACACTAACTCTTTTGTATAGTTTTCATAAGAACTAATTTGTAAAGAATCAATTCCATGTTCGTTGGGAGAAGACTTAAGGGTTGACTTTACGCTTTCTCTTTTGTTGACTACTTTCTTAACAATACTGAAGTTGTTATAAATAAGTAGTATTAATTTGACCACGTCAACGACAACATTATCAACTAGTCGAGATCATAATTTTCTATCGAGAAAATTCGGATTCTTGGGGTACCCGGATAAGCTTTCTAGAAAGCTGCCCACTAAGAAAATTGTTGCAGTGTTAGTTTCTTCTCACCATTGTACGAACCTTTATGGCAAGAAAAATGAGTTGTGTTGTTCTATGCCTAACTTATATTAATGTGTTCTACTCTATCTTTTGTAGGTATCATGTCAACTGCTGAGACTGACCCGTCTATGAAAGATATATTTTGTCAATTAAAGAAACCAAAATATTTCAAAAGAAATGACCAAAGGTGGAAGGATCCTTCTACTACGTTAAATATTGAGGTAGTTACCTTGTAAAGGAGCTTCACCCCTACCTATTGAAGCAAGGTAGTTACCTACGTTAAAAACACATATTCACCATTGAAGCAAGGTGTACTACAATTTGAATCAACAAGATTCATGCAGCCTCAATGACAATCGGTAGAAAAGGAAGGAAACATGAAGAAACAAAAAAAAATGAACAATACGAAAATGAAAAGAAAAACACAAGATATGGAAGGAAACCTTACTCAAACCAACACAAATGATGAACAATGGCTTGAGTGGCTCTAGATACCATTATGGTGGAACCCCTTGGATGAAGGTGAAGAAGAGAGCTCAATGGAAGAGTGTGGGTTGGCAGAAGCAAGGTGAAGGTTGAAGGTTGTTCTCAGAATTTGGAGTGAAAGGTGAGTAATGAAGTCTATCTTAGAGAAGATAGAGGAAGGTGGCTAGAGGAGATGATTCAATCCTCCAGCTCAAGTGACTCTCAAAAGGCAATAAGAGTGAAGTACTCTCAACACTAGGCATCTATTGCTTAAAATTCAAGAGTGATTACAATAGGCTAAAATTTAGGCTTTTATATGAAAGTAAATACACATAAGCACTCTTAGCCTTAGATGAGAAAGGCATTCAATCTTGGCCGTGGAAGATGGCTTGGAGAAGGAGCAATGCTCACGACCATTGGATGATGCCTTGGAAAAGGAGGAAGCATTCCTAGCCCTTAGATCTGTGAGGTGTAGGAAGGAATTTTGACATCAACTTAGTCCACCTTGGACCTTTGGTAGCTCATGGAAAATCTCCTATTGGGTTTAGTCAAGCCCAATTTTAGCAATTCAACTACACATTGTTTGACTTATTATTCTAGAAAGAAAGACCTAAACAATGGGCCAATCTTATTGCTATTCTACTACTCTTTGATACACCTCTTCAAATCTTCACATCTTCTTTGGCCCATGTGAAGAGTGTGAGAAGCCCATGTGGGTTTGGGCCATCTTGAATGAAGCCCAATTGGATCCTTTTGAGCATGCCCTTTATTATTGGGCCTCTTGATGGGCTTGGGCTTGAAGGTGTACCTTGGCTTGATGTTGGGCTTGTTGGGGTCACATCATCCCCTCCCCCTTGAAAAGGATTTTCCCTCAAATCTTGATGTTCATCATCCATGGATCCTACAAAAGGAATCAAATCAAATATATTGAAAATGGAATGAACACCATACTCAAAAGGAAGGTCTAATTGATAAGCATTGTCATTAATTTTCTTGAGTATTTGAAAAGGACCATGTATAGAAGGTGTGATTGGAAAGAACACATCCTTTAGTTGTCTTATGTTATTGACTAAGTGAGTTTGTTCTTTGTCTTTTACCACTTGTGGAAGTGATAAAAAACCAAGTATAAACTTATGATGATAACTATTAGACAAAAGTTGAAGAGTTTTCTGTACAAGAGCAATAGTATATCTAAAGTAGAGAACAAAAGAAGAAGGTCTTGTTGTATTGTTGAAAGTTACTTGAAAATAAACAAGGCATACTTCACAAAAACAATTTGGTGTACTTTGAGTTATCTGAAACCTAGTAGGCAACATTAACTCAATATATGATTTTGCAAAATCTTTTGAGGAGTTTAAAACCATAGGAAGGGAAACTGGCTTGAAAAACACAACAAAAGTAAAGATTGGGTTGAGAAAATGAGAATGATTGATGAAATGAGAAGAGTTAAAAGATTTGAGCACTCCCTTTAAAATTCCTGATTCAATGAGAATTGTGGGGGTGTAAGGTGCCTTTAGTAGCACTCCTTTCTTGAGTAGGATTTCTTCTTCCTCTTTCTCTTTCTTCTCAAGCTCTACTTTTTCTCTCTTTTCTCTCAACGCCTTGTCATATTCTTTCCTTTCCTCTTCCTCTCTATCTCTTCTTTCTTTCACCTCTTTCTCTCTATCTCTTCTTTCCTTCTCCTCTTTCTCTTTTTGGTCTCTTTCCCTATTTATTTTCATTTGTACTTGATCCGCAACCACCTGAGTTAGGGTAAAAGGATGAAAGATAAATTTCTTTTTCTTTTGATAGAGGGTGATTTTGTTAGAAGGACCATTATGGATAGTTTGTCTTTCAAAATGCCACGATCTTCCTAATAAAATATGACAATTATTAATATCACATTAAACTTCATCATTATAGTTCCCTATGGAAAATTGTATCTTCACTTGATTTTTAACTATGAAATCCCCATCTTCATTGAGGCAATGAAGTTTGTAAGGTTTAGGATGAGGTAACATAGCTAAGTTCAACTTTTCAACCACTCTAGTACTACAACAATTACAACAAGATTCACGGTCCATGATAAGAAAACATGTACTTCCCAAAATGTCACATCTTGTACAAAAGATGTTCTCTTTTGATAGATCAAGGTCATCTTTTTGTGAGAGAAGCCCATTATGGCGAGGAACTCTCTTTCTTAGTGGAGATTTGGTACTCATGGTGATCTTGACAACTTAAGAACTTGGACAAAGAGTAGAGCAAGAAAAACTTTCACAATTTCACCTCTAGGTAAGCGATATGACTCACTTGGACTACTTAAGTACCAAATCACTTGGACTACTTAAGTACCAAAGATTGTCCTTGCCAAGGTTACTGTTTCTACTTACTTAAATGCTCATTCAATTACACAAGCAATAAATGGAGAAGATCACTTGAGACTAGATCACCAACACACACAAACAAGCACAAAGCAAAACAAGAAAAAAAATTACACTAAAACAGACCCCTAAATGGAAAAAATATGAGAGACTTTGGTCTCACAACTTAAGCCTCTAAAACGTATTGCAAGAAAACATGAATATAAGCTATGCAGCCTAATGTAAGGTGAGAAAGCACTTAAAACTTTCAACACACTTACAACTAAAGCGACTCACTATGTAGTATGCAAAGGTTCTACTTAGGAGATGGGATTCAACACCTTGTGGTTCCCCAAGACACCTAAGTAAGCCAAAAATTACAAGTAAAAGCAAACAAATTTGGAACACAAAATTTGGCACTTTTAGGAGCAACCCAAGAGCACTATGATTTTAGTGAACTTTGGGTAAAAAAATTAGGCAACTAAGGAAGCTCCAAATATACCAAAAGAAGTGACCAAATTGTAGAGAAAGAAGTAAACTATGAAGATGCAACAATTACAAGCCAAAATGGCCAAACAAAACTCTTCAAAAAGATGGTTCAATGAGCACCCTTGACCGCTAGTAAAGAAAGCCTTAGTTGATGGGTTATGTGCACACACCAAATTAGACACCTTTGGGCACTTTGTGGATAAAAAAATTGCAGCACCAAATAGCCAACCAGCGGCAAGAAATTGCACAAAACAGTAAACAAAAACAAAGAAAACTTTGCCAAATTCAAATGGTTAGCACTCAACACTCTAAAAAAAATTGTAGCTCAAATCGGACTAGGTGTGGGAGGAAAGTTAATTGCCAATTGAAAGCATTAAGCTAAAGCATTGAATCACATCCATCACCTAAGATGCTACCACTATCTATCAATAAGAAGAAAGCATTGCATCACCAATTCAAACCACAAAAACCGAGAGCATTATAATTGGAAGGAAACAACAAACAAAACAAGAAAAGCCAATTGGAAATGCTAAACCAAAGTGGAATTCATGAAAAAAGACTGAATTGAATAGCCAAAAAGGACAATCAAGAAATTAAGGCTTGAAAGAAAGGAAAGCACATCAAAAGGACTCCTAGAATGGATTAAAAACTGAAAACAAAAACTACAGTGCTCATAAAATGCTTATGGTATTCATCGTATTGGTGCTAATTTGAGGGAACTAATCCACTCCAATTGAAAGCAATTGATGGAAATATGGAATACACACATAAACAAGCAAATTTATAGAGCAAGAGCACTGAAATTCTGAAGCAAAACATACCAAAAACGCACTAAATAGTGATTTTCCCAAAAACACAGCACCAGAAAACGCTGACAGATGCCTTAACTTTGAAGATTTATCATATTTTTTCTACTGGACATATTTGAATGATTCTTTTTGCTAATTTTTCATCCAGATGTTAGGAAAAGTAGACAAAAATTAGAAGGTGATTCGGTGCTATGAATAGTTCCAGTTAAATCAACCATGAAAAGTGTGCATCAGGACACAAGTGAAAACAGCAACATATTTGCACTGAAAAACGCAGAAAGTTGCTTCTACTTCAAACATTTGTATAGAATTGAATTCTCAACATAATTGAATGATTATTGTTGGAGAATTTTTGTCTATGACTTATCTTTCCAAAGAAACAATCAGACTAAAATTTGGTGCACTGAGTCACTCGTGACACTTCTCAAACAGAAGGTGTGCAGTGGAAAAAAAATTGAAAACTGAAGCAAAAGCAGATTGAAAGTGGGAGATGTTCAATGGACAAATCAATTCGATTGGAGCTTGATTATGATATAAAATCAAGCATAGACCAAGATGAACATCTAGGATACTCTAAAGCATAACCTAATCGATGAAATGGAAGAAAAATAGTGAGACCTTTGCCTTACACATCCACAAGCATCACTTGAAGTTCATAGCTCAAATTTGTGATGTAGGACTTGGTCCTCATCAAGCAAGTGCAGAATTTAACAATAAGAACGAAAATGAAGATGAAAGAAAATGCTTCAACAAGACTTAAGGGGTCACGCGAACATCGCATCTCATCACAACTCCAAAGAGCCCTAAAACCTTGCGTGTCGCCTGGCAGCCCAAAGCCACCGCTAGGCGATTTTTGGAAAATTCCCAAAAATGTTCATCTCGCCCATGCGTCGCCTAACAACCCCAAGAACACTGCCAGGCGGTTTCTACGTAGAAACCCAGAAAACGCAAGTAACCAAAATTTTCAAGTAGAATTTGGCATCCTTAGTTCAGACATACATGAAAAACATACAACTCACATGATAAACAAAGAAGTACAGCTCCCCATTCAACCAATTCATGTTTTGTGATAGTTCTTATAATTTTAGGATAATATTATCACTCATAATGATCAAACACTTTATTATTAAAATAATAATCAATTAAATAACACATAAATGACATGCATAGAACTTGAACCTAAGTCCTTTCATAACAACTAAGTACTCTCAACCATTTGACCTAGTACTTTTCCACGTCACAACAATTAATATTTAATGTCATAAAGGCCCCCACTACCCATATTTATTTATTAATTATTTAATTAATTAAATTTCACAGGTCTTACAGTAAACATGTTTCTATTGTTTTTACTGAATGAAATTTTGTTTTCCATTTCTATATTACTTATTCTTCCATTTCTCAGTTTTCTTTTTTACTAAATTGGACCATGAGTGAGTTTTAAGGGTTTGAGTTGTGTTGATTCACAATATTACTATATTCAATCTAGAAACATGTTGAACTCCATAAGATGAACAATATTATAACTTTTACCAAGTGTCTCTTGATTATAATCACATCCTCTAGCAATTAATTCTGCATTCATTAGTTCCAGTTTCGCAGAGCACACACGTACAATATTTTATTTAATTTTCACTTCGATTTTTTTTGGTATGTTTTGTGCTCATTTATTGTTTATAAACCAATTATGATGCAATGTATGATTCATTCAAACCATTTCCATAGAAATTTCATGAATCATTACGTTTGGTTTTGCATTCACATGTTTGACCATTAATTTAATTAGATTAAGGTTAATTTCGTTAGATTAGGGTTCGTGAATTGGGATTTTACATTTTACTCAATCATTTTGTATGATTTACGTTCCTATTTTAAATAGAGGTCATTTCACATATTTTCGCACCATTACATCTTCATTTCATCCATTCTAGATCAAATTGTGAAGTTGTCCTGCACTTCGCACTCTTGAACATTCATATCCTCCATTCAGATTCCGATTTCATGCATATCATCTTCTAATTTTGTGTTCAGTGGATGCATTTAGTTAATTCATTCATTAGGGAACATATTCTACAAACATTTCTTTGCTATACGTAGTGCACATTAACATTTCTACAAATATCTTACATGCATTTTAGTTTTCTTAGTCATTTCATCGAACACCTTGCATACATACATTTATATACCATTTTTAGTTAATTTTAGCATTTGTTTTAGTATATTTTAGGTCGATTTCCTTCATTTCACGAAAATTACTCAATAATCTTTCGAATTTGAGTTGCATTTCCTAGGATTGATCATTGGTTAATCACTACACTACATTAGTTAGTGAGGAAATCCAGTTTTGACTAAATCTTAAGCGACGCAAGGTTTATTAGTCCACCTAATTCTTTACTTTTGCTTTAAAAGGTTGTTGGATTGAAACCCAAATAATTTCTAGTGGCCCCCACTGACTTAGGGTATTCTGTCGTTGATTGAAGAGGTTCTTGCTAGCTCAACATGAAAAGGTTTTAGTAAGGTGATTCATCAAGTATCTTATCTTTGGGATTCCTGTAGATGATCCTCGCTTTACCAATAAGGTTGAGGAGGGGCTGCATGACATTGAAAACCCTATGACCCATAATGACGATGGTCGTGAAGACAACATCGAGAACCCATCAACTCGTGATGGTCATGGTCGCGTGTAGTTTGAAAAGTTTTTAGTGGCCCCCACTGACTTAGGGTCTTTTCTCACTAATTGAAGAGGTTCTTACTAGCTCAACATGAAGAGGTTTTAGTAAGGTGATTCACCAAGTATCTTACCTTTGGAATTCCTATAGATGAGCCCCTTTTTACGAATAAGGCCAAGGAGGGGCCGTATAACATTGAAAACCTTATCACCCATAACAGTGATGGTGGCGAAGACAACATCGAAAACCCATCAACTTATGATGGTCATGGTGGTGCATAGTTTGAAAAGTTTTAACATATTTTTTTTTTTGTTTTTTTTTCTTTCAGGCCAGTGTAATGATTTGCCTTTTATTTTTTATGTACTAGACCAAATGTGTTTTTAATGAAATTGATTTCATTCATTTTTTACATAGTGTTCTTTAATGAAATATTCTTGGAAATTATTTATTACATTTTCTTTCACAAGAGGATCATCTCGACGGGTGAATCTTCCTTAATTAGAAAGTTGCTAAAGCAAGGATCATGTGATAAAAGTCTTTCTTAGTCGAGATACATCTCGGAGGGGTGCTTTACCATGTGGGGCTTCCTTAACTTTAGTATATATATAACATAATAATTGAGCAATCATTCTCAAGAAGTGTCATGTTTTATTGATGCCGGTTTAAAACCTCCTTAGCAAAAATCAACCTTAGGAAAAAATGACCGAGGTAGGAAATAGTGCGTCGTAGATTGGAGCAATATTCAATTGAAATAAAACTTTAGATGCATAACATTCCATGTTCTTAAGATGGGTTGCCCAAGTAAGTATTACAACCAATACCTTCCTTTTCCCATTGATTCTTTGATTCTAAAGGGTCCTACCTAATTAGCAGAAAATTTTCCTTCATTCATCCTTGTGAAAATGCTTTCAACTTAACCTTTGAATTGTACCTTGTATTGGCTCTCAACTTGGATGCTTATTCTCGAATGGGTCCTATTGTTAATAAGACATCAAATGTTCTATTAAAGATTGTTAAGAGTTGTTAGAAGCTAGTAGAAATGTTCTATTATAGTTGTTAAAAGTTGTTAAGAGTTGTTAGGGTAAAGGTATTTTACACTAATCTTTAGTTCGTAGGAAATGTTCTCAAATCTAGGGTTAAAGGAACTAAGATGATTATCACTTCTTATGTGTGGAAATATGTTTATGGTCTAAAATTTTTTTCTTAGATCTTCAAGATACTTTTCTCTTATCACACTCTTAATTATACATCTGTATTTCTTTATGCGATTTCGTTGAATGGTGTATCAATTTGTTTCTAAGACACACATTTGATCATTGTACTTCTTTTTAATATTTTTATGTGTTGCTTACTTTTATCATGTGGAATATTGTTTTGATGATTTTTATATAATTTTTTTATTTTCTAACTCACTATCATAAGTGTAATTTTATTACCGTAATTGTATAAAGACATTTTATTTATTATAATATAATAACTTAATGTTATTGTCATGAATCTTGTTTATCATTATCCAACATAGATTAAAGTTTAAAAGATGAAATATATATGCTAACTTTCTATTATTATTAGTTTAATCTATGTTCTTTATGTGATTTCGTTCAAATGATGTACGATAACTTTTATTAGTATAGAAAATAAAATATTTTATTATAATTTAGAGAAATAAAGTAAAGAGAAATTTAAAATTTATTAAACTTGGATACTTATTTTTTTTAAAATACTTTCTAATTTTATCAACTTTGTTTCATTAACGTTTGGAAACTTATAATTTGATACTATAATTTGAAATGTATACAATTATAATTGTAACTTCTTTTTAAATATTTGATATTAAGAAAGCAAAAATACGTTCTTTTGATATGGAATATTTGATAATATAATGTTTCTTTTGCCATGTTTTTTTAATTTCTTATAAAAAATAATTAATTGATATTGAAATAGTAAGAAAGTGGGTGCGGGCATCAGTACTAGTATACCTGTTACTTAGTGAGATGATGATGGGATAAAAATGTTACACTTGTTGGGTATAGGTACGGGGATAAAGATGAACTTTTTCTTCAGGGATGAATATGGGATAATTAAATTTGTTATTGTTTCATCTTGTTGCCATCCTTAGTAAATAATGTCCCTTTTTATACCTACTTTGTGGGTTTTTACCTCAGTGAACCTATGTCAAGTACGTTAGGCCTAGTTTATGAGTGCTTAGGATAACTTAATCGAATAGTTAGTTTTGTGATTGTTTTACTAGTATTGTTAATTATGACCGAGATGATGTCCATGGGATGGAACCATCTTGGTCCTATTTCGTACATACATAATATCTTGTATAAATTAAACATGTTTTAGTTTTTTTTTTCTTATAATTTAGAATACATTAAAAGAACTATCAAATTTAAAATAAATTTCTAATTTTTTTGTACCAATATTTCTTATAGGATGAATTCATCCTTCTACAAAATAATTAATCAAAATTTGCTAAAATTAAAGGAGTAGAAGAGAGTCAAATTAAAATCATAATCAAGTGTTTACAATAAGTTAATCCACCAAATCAATATAAAAAATTTAAAAATAAAGAAAAGAAAATTTTAAAATAGTATAATAGTACAAAATTAACTTTTTTCAACCAAATCTTCAATAGATTATCATATCAATCAAAATGAATAATCTAGTCACAAATCTTATATCAAAATTTTAGTCTTATCCAATGATAAATAAAATAAAAATTATAATTTTACTAATACAATTTAGTAAATATATTAACCAATTTTCCTCTTCTTTTTCTCCAATATATACTTACAAAATTAACTTTTTTCAACCAAATCTTCAATATATTATCATATCAATCAAAATGAATAATCTAGTCACAAATCTTATATCAAAATTTTAGTCTTATCCAATGATAAATAAAATAAAAATTATAATTTTACTAATACAATTTAGTAAATATATTAACCAATTTTCCTCTTCTTTTTCTCCAATATATACTGCGAAAGTTAACACTTGTATAATATATACCTCCTAATCAAATACCAAGCAACATTTGACAACTGTGAGGTCAATCAGGGTACCTAATCACACCAGAGGCGACTGATCAGTTAGACGTTCCACACAATTAACCAAGTTGAAAGTGGTTTAGTGTAAGTAAACTAAACAAATGTATTAAGGTGTGTTTGGGACAAATTAGGTTGGTGGTAAGTAAAAGCCTATAATAAATAGTATAAATATTAAGTCCAAGTAAGGTAGTTGGGTTACATTAATTATAGCATTCAATACACCATGTATTCAGACACCTATTGACTTAAGCACTATAAGGCCTTCTACACCCGACCAATTTGGACGATCAGAACCCCCTAGCATTGGATTGGTAGAACATTGATGTGACTTGAAGACTTAAACATCAAAGAGTTAGGAGTGCCTGATCGATTGTTGAGACCCAGATGAGGGTCTATGAATTTATCCAATAAGTGCATTGGGTCAATTGTAGCACAACAAGGTCATATCCACATGGATTTAGTATGATAAAGTAGTAACCTGTAATCTTCTTCAAGTTTGGCAATGAAACAATAACAAGGATTGGTTTTCATAGTTTTGAAAAAAAAGTGTTTGAATTAAAGATAAAAATAAGTGATGTTGATTAGGTGTTGCAATAAAATTATCCACCTAATCAGTCTAGGCTTTGAGTTAGGTTTAGTGACCAAGTATTTGATTGCTGCATGGTTAGTGAAAATTGTGATTGTAGAATCAATGAGATAAGTTCTAAACTTTTCTAGTCCAAAGACAATGGCTAGAAGTTCCTTCTCTGTTTTTGAATAGTTAACTTGTGCTTCATTAAGCACTTGTTGGCATAGTGAATGACATGAAATTGTTTATTCTTCCTTTGCCAAAACAACTCCCATAACATAATCACTTGTATCACACATTATTTCAAATTTATGAGTCCAATCTAGTGCAGTGATCATTGGCATTGAGCTCAAATGTTGTTTTAGTGCAACAAAGGCTTGTTTACATTCATCATCAAAATTTAATTTTTTGTCCTTGATTAGGAGGTTACTCAGAGGTTTTTTGAAAAATCTTTGATGAACCTTCTATATAATCTAGCATGTCCTAAGAAACTTCTTATTCCCTTAACATTGGGTGAAATTTTTACTAGCAATTCCACTTTGGTTGGATCAAACTCTATTCCTTTTTTTGAAATCTTATGACCAAGGACAATTCCTTCTTTCACCATGAAATGCCATTTTCCCAATTTAAGACTAAATTGGTTTCCACACATCTTTTAAAACCACATTATGGTTTTCAAGGAAATTGTAAAATGGTGAACCAAAACAAAGAAATCATCCATGAATACTTCTATGCTTTTCTCTATTAAATATGAAAAGATGGAAAGTGTACACCTTTGGAAAGTTGCTAGAGCATTGCACAAGCCAAATGTCCTTTTTCTGTAAGTAAAGATTTCAAATGAACAAGTAAATGTTGGCTTCTCTTGGTCCAATGGATTCACTGTTATTTGGTTATATTCTGAGTATCCATCCAAGAAGCAATAACATGGTTGTCTAGCAAGTCTCTCCAACGTTTGGTCTACAAATGGGACTACGAAGTTATCTTTTCTAGTGGCTTGGTTCAATTTCCTATAGTTAATGCACATTCTCCACCCTATCACTATCCTTGTGGGAATTAGTTCATTAATCTAATTTTGAATCATTGTCATTTCACCTTTCTTAGGAACAACTTGGATAGGGTTGACCTAAGCACTATTTGAAATTGAATATATCCTTCTAGCCTCAAGCAATTTTGTCACTTCTTTTCTCAGCATCTCTTTCATAGTGGGGTTAAGATGCCTTTGAGGTTGAGCCACAAGTTTGTACTCAACCTCTATTAAAACCTTGTGCATACAATAAGATGGACTAATACCTTTCATGTCAGATAAAGTCCAGCCTATTACATCTTTGTTGGCCTTCGATACCTTAATTTAACTTCTTCTTCACTTGTGAGGGTGGTGTTGAGAATTATAGGTTGGCTTCCATTTTCTCCAAGAAAAACATATTTTAACTGTGTTGTCAGTTGTTTCAACTCCAAATTGGATTGGTGCCTCTGTTATGCATTTTTACGCGTGAGCTCTAAATCTGGGCTATAGTAGAGGAAATTGCTCTATTCTGATTCAGATCTTCTAAGCATTTCTAGATCTCTTCCTCTTAGTTAGCAGTCCATCCTTCTAGTTAATTTTTCAAAGCCTTCTCCAAAGGGTCTGTTGTTGCAACATTTTCTTTGAAATCCAAACACACCTCATCAAGCACATCCATCCTGAAGCGGTCCTTTCTTTTGTTGGTCAACAAGATGTTCATGACTCCTACCATATGAAAAATGATCTCTTTATCCAACACTCTTACTTTTATTTTGTCATTGCCAACATCAATGATGACCTTGGTTTTTTTCATAAAAGGTCTCCCAAGGATGAGAGGTACTTTTGAGTCTTCCTCCAAATCCATAATTACAAAGTCTACATGAAAGTAGAATTTATCCAATTTGACCAATAAGTCTTCTTCAATTCCATATGGATATTTGGTAGATCTATTAGCTAATTGAAGTGTCATTCTGCTTGGTTGAACTTCCACATCTCCTATTCTTTTTAACATGGACAAAGGCATCAAATTGATACTAGCTCCAAGGTTCAGCAATGCCTTGCCCACTATTAATCTGGCAATGGTACACAAAGTGTGAAACTTCTTGGATATTTGACTTTTGAGGCAACTAGCATCCCATTCCATAGTCTCTTCCTCTTGAATTCTTCTTTTCTTTATGAGCAAATCTTTCATGAATTTGGCATAGGTAGGAATTCGCTCCATTGCGTCTGCGAAAGGTATATTGATTTGTAGCCTTTTAATCATTTCCAAGAATCTAGTGAATTGCATTTTTCTATCCTTTCTTAATGGTGTATGAGGATAAGGAAAAGTGTCACAAGGGGGTTTCTCATCTCAACAACTTTCTTTTTTCTTTCTTTTCTCTTCCCTTCTTTTTCTTTTTCTATTTCTACTATAGTATTTACATCTATCACATCTTTATTCACACTATTATTTTTCACCTTTGCAAGACCCGAGAAATTTAATTAATTAAATAAATAAATAATTAATAAATGCGGGTAGTAGGAACCTTTATAGTAATTAATACCGACTTTTATGATGTGAAATAGTACTAGTTCAAATGGTTGAAAGTACTTGATTATTATGAAAAGATTTGAGTTCAAGTCTTCTGTATGTCATTTGGGTGTTATTTTAATTATTTATTATTTTAATAATAATGGGCTTGAACGTGATGAGTGATAATATAATCATAGATGTATAATAGTTATCACAAAACATGAATTGTGATGCATTAGCTTGGTAATTGCATGATTGTGCGTTCAAACCTTTGTAGACACGAATTAAGCTCTCTTTTTCCTAAAATCATTTTTGGCATGGATGAGAAAGGTAAGAAACCCTAGTCGATAGAAGGGGGGTAGCCAATTTTTGGCTGGAAAACCACCATGGAACAGCCTTTGAATGACTTAAACATAATTTTAATGTCATTTTCATTTTTGGAGTAATTAGGATTAATTAAGTGAGTTAAGGGGCGAGAGAGGGGAGACAATAGAGAGAAAAGAGAATTGCAGTCGTGTCTTAATCTTTAATATTATATAACTGTATGAAATGCATGTGGACTTTTGGTTCTGCCAATTTTCTAGGTTTTTCGTGGTTTTGGAATTTTTCCAGAAACTGCATTACGACAATGAAGGCCCGCTAGGCAATAAATGATGTTTGAACTCAGTTTCTGGGTTCTGCCCAGAGACCGTCTGGCGGCAATGAAGGTTTGCTAGGCGATACAAATTGGATTGGTTCGTTTCTTCAACTTTGTGGTTTTGTTTGAACATGCACCTTTGGTTTTGGGTAGTTTTATGCATGATGGATGAACCTTTGTTAAATTCTACATGTTTGAGTGCCTTTAAATTGATCAAAGTATGTGTCAAAACGTTATTTTTCATATTTTTTCACACAGCAGGAACCGTCGGGCGTTGGTTTCATATTTTTTCATAACATGTTGCTCTTTAGTTTGTATAGTTGATTTTAATTTGGATATCTATAGTTTGGAGGTCTTTAAGAAGCATGAGTTGGAAGTATGGTTAAGTCCTGTTGTGAGTCTTCATGAATTTCAAATAAGAATTTTGTGTTTATTTATTAATTAAATTCAAAAATTAAAAATTAAAAAATACTAAAATAGTTCTTGAAAGAATGGTTGCTCATGGTCTCAACTTCCTCCAACTACTGCTCTCGCCATCTTCTAATTCACTTGGGGACATCAAATTTGGAGACACTGATCCATTCTTAGAGGGGAGAACATTCACTCACTTTTCCCACAACTTTTAGAGAACATATTTATCGTTTACATTTATAGAAAACTAAAAATTTCTTTGCGGTCATGAATTACAATACACCAAAATTACAACACATAGTCTCGATTCAAAAGGGTATACAAAGGATATATTTGAAAGATGAAGACCAAGAAAACACAAGCACATTGAAATACAATCAGGTTTATTAACATCAAGTTTGATATGTTGTTATGTTCTTTGTATGTTAATGTTAATGTTAATTGTAATATGAAATCCATGTGAAAAAAGCCAATTTCCTCATCTATTATCATGCGAGATTAATTAATCAACCAACTAAAATTAAAAGTAACTTGGTTGAAAAGAAGGAGACGGAATTTGAGGAAAATTAGAGTGTCGTCGACGGATAAGGTGGTGGTGGTGGTGCACACTCTTGGCGGTCGCGACAATGTCGTTTTCATCCCAACAAGACAACAACGTCTTCATTTGATGGTATCGCTCTCTGTTATGCGTTTGAGAGGGGAAAACGAGAGGAAAGCGTCGATGCCGACAATGCGGCAACGAGGATGCCCTAGTCTATGGCTGTGATGATGTCGACGGTTTTTGTGGTGGTAGGCACCGACGGTGGTGGCTCTAATGGTGACGGTGTTGGCCAAGCAGGGGAGACATGAACATGAAGGTCGTGTAGTTCCGCTGCGCGAGATTGAGAGAGGTGAAGTGGTGGCATGTGCTACCGTTGGTGATGGTTTGACGATGGCGGCCAGTGCCGTTGTTGGTCACGTCACCGCCGATGGCTTGGTTATGGGTCTCGAGTAGAGGCATCTATGGTGTTTGTGTGGTGGCCGTTTGCAGAAGGAAGAAGATGAAGTTTAAGGGTTAAGTTTTAGATGCTGCGTTTTGATATGGCTTAGGGTTTTGGCATATTTTATCTTTTTCTCCACGCACTTTCATAATTTAATTTGTGCACCCCTACTTTTTAAATTGGGTTCCTTTTTTTATTTACTTCATTCACTCCCTAGTGTAATAACCTCATACCCCTTGCATTTAGTTTTAATTTCCTTTATTTATGCACCACACATTTGTGCACCCCATTCCTATGTGTGTAGTTTTTCTCATTGCACCCACATACTCACTTATGCACTTCCAATTTCTATTTCCAATTTTACCATTTTTTTTAATTAAATCTCACATTTCAATGACATAATTTTCTAAAATAATAAAAGTATTTTAAATTGAAATAAAAATAAAAATTGTTTTCAAAAAATCATAAAAATAAGAATAAATAAAAATTTAAAATTATTTTCTTTATTTTTCTTTTAGTGTCTAATCGACCGTTCGCATTGTATGACTATTCTTTTTATAATACAAAAATTATAAAAATAGTTTTGGTGTTTAATCGACCGCTCGCGTCCCATGACACTTCTTTTTCTAAAATACAAAAATTATAAAAACTTTTTTGGTACCTAATCGACCGCTCGCATCGCACGACACTCCTTTTCAAAATATAAAAATCATAGAAACGTTTTAGTGTCTTATTGATCGCTCATGTCGCACGACACCCCGTTTTCAAAAATACACAATATAAAAAATGTTTTTGGTGTTAACTCGGCCGCATGGGTTGCATGACACTCATTTTCAAAAATGTCAAAAGACAAATTTTAAGAATTAAATAATTTAATCAAACTTTTTTATCAAGAGCTACGTGATCCCTGATTTTTCATTATGAATGGAAATACGTAAGAGCGAGGTTAGACCTTGTCGGGTTCACTTTCAAAATGTCATTTCCAAATAGTTTTACAAAGAACTATGTACCCCTAATATCTCATTTTTAATGAGAATACGTAGGACCAAGGTTAATCCTTTTCGAGTCCTTTTCACTCAAAAATAATTTTATTTCAATATTTTCTTATTTTTGGGAAAATAAATATTATAAAATAAACACATGTCTTTTGCAAATTTAATTAAAGGTACCACCTTTGGGCGGGCATTGTAGGGTGCTAATACCTTCCCTACACGTAATCGACTCCCGGGTAGAAAATATATTTGTATCTGCTTGGTTTTTTTGCCTGGTTGTTTTGCAAGTGGGGGTTTAGGTGTGCATTTTTCTCCCTTCACATACTCACTTTTATATTATTTACATGACATGAGTGGGCCCTGTATCCGGGTTTGAGTAGCTTAGAATTAGAAGGGGATTGTGTAATAGTGCCACAATGGATGTACTTCCCAAGTGTCATTGTGAGAACCCCAACTAGAGTTTGTTTGCTTCACATCGTGTTGTTTACCAACTGTTGTGGGAAATACCGTGAAGTGGGCCATAGCTCTAATGACCTTGATCCTTAGGAAGTAGGAGACCCTTCTGGCGAGCGCATGTACTTAACCTTAACACAATAAAGTGTTGAACCTTTGTTAGGGCACAAAGGGAGATGTGTACATTAATTCTCATTTTTCTTTTCAATTTCAAAAGTCATGGATTTATACATAATTTCATGACATGTTGTTTAATTTGTTCATGTTCAACATGCATTTTGTAATATCATCTCATTACATATGGTTGATATGATGTTAGAAGTTATAAACTTTTGATTGGATCTAAAAGAAAATGGAAATTAACACAAGAGTTGAAGTTGAGGGGCATTTTGTTGGCACAAGCAAACTTGAAGCAAAGAATTGATAAAGCCATGTGCATGAAGATTATAGGTGTTTGATGAAGATTGATGAAGATTCACTTGAAGATTAAGTTTTAGTGTGTTAAATATGAAAATAACATGTTAAATGTAATGTTTTGTTGTTATATCATGTTGTTATGCTATATGACATAGGTTAAATGTCTTGTGTGCCTTAGTGTGTCTCTTTTAATCTGTTAAAATGAGTTTTAACAGGTTAAAAGGCTTGTTGTATATAGTTTCTGGTATGAATGCATTCAGTCAGTTGAATTATTTTTCAATCGACTGATTTCACTTAAGACAAGTGAAATCAACTGACTATACGAAAAATTCAATTATTTATTTTCACTTAAATCAGACTATATATGTTGGGTTTTTGAGAGCAGAGGTGCGAATATGAGTTTTTGAGCACGAAACTTTGTCATTCTTATCTGGAAAACTCTTTCTCTCTCTCTCTCTCTCTCGGCAATACACAGTTGTAACTCGTGGTTTGAAGATCTTGGTTGATCTTGGAGGCATTTTGTCTTGTGAGTAGCTTGAAGAACACATGTATGGTTGGCTAGGGACAACCACCATCAAGTTTGGACGTTCTTGTGCCTCTGGTTGTTTTGCCTGATGTGATTTCAGGTCTGTAAGTGTGATTCTTGCAGGGTGGGTCTTTAGATTTTTGTGTGAGTTAAAAATCTTGTGAGTTTCTTTGTTCAAAAGTGTATTCTTGGTGTGTGATTTGTAAAACTTTTGAATATAGTGGAAACCAGGCTCAGGTTGTCCTGGTAAACTAGATGTAGCTTTGTGATTGACTGAACTAGTATAAAAACAATTGTGCAATTCTCTTTCCCTCATCTCACTCACTTTGAATCTCTTTAAAAACTCAAGAAAATCAAGTAATTCATTCTTTGGTGTGATTTAATGCGTTCTTGTGTAATCTGAAGTTCTATTCTTGTTAAAAATATTGATTGGAAAAAGTCTTGTATGTAAAAGATTGTTGTTTGAGTTAAATCTGCGAACTTTGTATTTCGCATAAATCTTCGGTATTTTAGCCGACTGATTTGTCTTTTTAATCGACTGTTTTATAGTTCAAGAACAAATTAGTCTGTTGTTTTATGTTTTAATCGATTGGAAGTGTACTGGTTTGCTGCTTTTACATCCTAACTTTCCAGTCTATTTGATTCAATTGAAAAGAGGTTTAAGCTTTCAAAAAAGTTTTATAAAGCCAATTTAACTCCCCACCCCCCTTCTTGGCTTAAATTACCATTTTAAAACTAACACATTCAAGTTCAAACACTTTGAAGAAAAGAATACCTATCAAAGTAAAGGAAGGAAATGTGAATGGCTTGAGAGAATTGATCAACAAAATGACGACAACCTAGAAGGATATTTTAGAAGGGGATATGAACCTACCTTTAAGATGTTTCACTTTTCAAGACTTTCAATTAGTACCAACAGTGGAAGAATTTGAGCAAATCTTGGACTTACCTCTAGAAGGAAAAACTCCATACAACTACCTTTGATGATACACTCCTGTCCTGACACTGGCGGAAATAATTAAGAAGGGTTCCATGCTGAAGTTCTTCGTTAGATCAGAAATGCTTGGAAGAGAATGGTTCGTGCCAAGAGGGATCTAAGACCATGCAACATAGATGAAAGAGTCTCTTACCACAAATGGGTTATAGAGAGAGTTCAGGAAATTAAATTGCCATTCAAGAGAATTTTTGCGTGTCCGAGTACCGAAAAGCCACCACCAGATAGTGAAATCGAAAAGGTGGAACTTTTTAGAGCATATATGGAGAGGGTGAAACAAGAGAATATCAGTTTGACTAACGACCTTGAGAATCTGCAACAAGAATATACAGACATGAAACAGATTAGACTGGAAAGCACGGGAGAATATGAAGAGTTTCTTAGAAAGCAAAAGCAAGACCTAGCTGTAGCCCACACTGAGCCGAGGTTTAAAGCCTTAGAGTGTGGTATATTTGAGCCAGCAGAGCGTGTTTGAAAGCAAATGTCTAATGAACTCAAGAGAGAAAAAGAAGAAGCATTGAAGAAGTTGCATAACGTACAGATAACACTTGATGACACTAATCAATAGGTGAGAGAATCAATGACAAAACTAGAGAAGCAATGTTGGAATCATGCAAAATCATAAAAAAGGCACCAAAAATTGATGGTTCAGATGAAAGAATATACAATTGAAAAAGGAAAAGATATAGAGCATTGGAAGAGATGTTTCTCACAACTAGCTTCCCTTACTAATGCAGTTATGGAAAATGTCCCCAAGTTATTAGCTGATGCTAAATTTGCAATGCTAGTCTTTAATCCTCCTGGGGAGATTAAAGCCTTCCACAATCACTGCCAGGAGTTGGTAGGAGAAATGAAGAATGTGATGGCTAGAGCTCAAGATAGTTGATCATAACTTCCTTTGCTTCACGTGTCCTGAACTTATAAATAGTGTGGACGTTTATTTTGTGGACTCTATTTTGTGTTAATTTCCAATTTATACTTTTGATAATGTTTTCACAACTTTATAGTTTCTAATTAGAGTATTTGCATTACGTTGTCATTTCATTAGTCTTTTCATTTTCCTAATTTATTCATTTAATAAAATTCAGCAAAAATAATAGTACGACAAAACCTCCTAGAAACCTTAGAGGGCACGAGTCAATTGAAAAATCATGGAGAACAAGGAGAAGCTCAAGAAGTGGTGAAAGCTGATGTTGAGGAGTAAAAAGGGCAAATGGGGAAAATCCTAGAGGCCTTAAAGATCTTACAAAGCCAAGGAGAGACGTGCACATCATACCATCAACAATTGAGTGAGGAGGCCCAGATTTATAATTTAAGTATTTTATACTTTTTTTTCTTTTTCCTATTTCATATAAAATGACATTAGATACATATCTGTTATGAATATTGGAGTGACCTGAAGACTAAAACATCAAGGAATTAGAAATGTCTAACGGGTCTTGTAGAACAACACTCATAAAGAAAGTCATATATGTATGCAAACTATGAATCTTTCTTTGTTTTTAAAAGGGATTAAGTTATTTTGGTAAAAGAAACAAAAAGGTGTATACAAAAATTTCTCTCTTCTATATTTTGTACAGTATGTCCGGTCAACTAGTAGGTTAGAGGGTCAACCTTTCGATCAATATAACATATTTTACTCCTAGTATATTGATCGATTGACCAACGTGGCATTTCTTACCAAAAAGATCAATTGGTCAAGGTGAAATAGTTAATCGGAGAAAATCAGTGAAGTTTGAACTGTAATTAGATTGTCTATAATAGAAAACTCAATTATAAATAGAGATTGAACATAAGATAGAGGTTACGCATTAATTGCACATTTACCCTTGAATTCGAACCGAACTAACTTTGGCATCAGACCTTTGGCACGTACTCACTCAATTAGCATTGATGGATAAGAGACAAGCTTAATGAGGAACAATGTACGACCAACACTTGAAAAGAGGCCGATCGACCCTACGTATCGAAACATATTTGAAATTGGAGAAAAAAAATTGAGAGAAATGAAAAAATTAACTATTAATTTCTGAATTGTTTTTAAGTGCCTATGTTAAAATAATTGAGTTAAATATATTCCTAACTTGAAATTGTGGAAAGAACTTTTTTTTTCCAAGTTGTGGGTGGTAATGGATGATGAACAGAAGACTTGCTACTTACATTGTTTTACGTTGCTTTCTCAAACTGCTGCCACGATTCACTCCCACATGCCACGATTCACTCTCACATGCCACCTCGCCAATTCAACATCATCACTTTTAATAAGTCTTTTATCATTCATAGCTCCTTGAAAAACAAAAGAGGTGCATTACTTTTATAATAAATCTAACACTTTTTTTTATTACTTTTTCTATCACATTTCTTATTTATCTATTTCTCCTTCTTTTAACAATGTTGTATTAGTCATCTTCATAATCTATAATATATTGTTCACTTTTCCTTAATATAATTTCTAAGATAAAAAGTTTTACATTATAAATTATTTAAAAATCATCTTAATATAATTTCCCAAGTTATTATTGTAAACATTACTAATTTTATCGTACGCTACATCATTTGATTGTATATAAGTATACTTTAGTTAGAATTTATATAAAATGCATTTTTTTTTGTATGAATCACATATCAATCTTAAATATTTCATTTTAAAATCATTTGAAATCATTTTTTTTTACCAATTTGTAATGTAACAACATTTATATTTGTATATTATAAAATCTAAACTCTTTAAATTAAATTTTAATGTACATAACTAATTTGTATGGATTTGTAAAAGTAAAATATATTATATACACGGATTTTTCTATTATTTTTGGAATTTAAATATTTTATACATTGTTTTCTTTACCATTAAAAATATATAATGTAAACAATTAAAATTAGAAAAAACTAAAACTATGCACATACTAAGTTATGAAGATTAAAATCCATTCACAATGATTTTATTTAATTTTATATAAGTTTTCAAAGGTAAATGTATGAGAAAATAGAACCAAATGAAAATTCTTTATTTTTATCTCATAAATAAATAATAATAGTACCATGAATTAATGCATGAGTGGAGCTAGAACATTTTGGACGGTGACAAAAAATTTTTGGTTTCTCTTAGTTTTCTTTCACTTGTTGGTTTCTAAGACATGGCAGCTGCAGATATACTGAGCAAGCTTTGGAGCTTTGTTTCTTTCCTTCCATTCTTCTTCTTGCTCTTTATCCTTGGCATCATAAAAGGTTCATTTACCTTTTCCTCTTTCGTTCTGTATTTTAATTTTGTCCATTTTTTTAATATATTTTGATAAATAAAGTTACTTGTTACATTCATGATGACAAGGTGGTGGTTCCTTTCTGGCAGGTGCAGTGATAGGTGTAATTGCATTTGCCATTATTGGCACTGGAAATTCAGCTGTTATCATTGGACTTTGGACTGCACATGTATTTTGGACATATTACTGTGTGGCAAGGTTGTATTTTTCTTTCCAAATTGCAACGTGTTCTTCTATTGATCTTTCTCTGCAATTTCTTTTCACCATTTTGAAATCCTTGACCTTTCACAACAGGACAAATAGGTTTGGACTGGTCTTCAAGGTTGTAGTGCTCATGTGTTTGCCAGTTCCTCTGTTACTTTGGCCAACAGTGGGTATTGTTGGAAGCCTTTTAGGTGGAATTGGATATGGTTTTTTTTCTCCACTTCTTGCAACTTTTCAGGCTGTGGGGAAGGGAGAGAATGTTAGTAAAAAAATTTATCATTGCTTCAGTGTAAGTGAGAATTTCTGTTTTGGACATGGTCCATTCTAAGAGACTACCATATATCATTCATATGGTATTTTATGCTTTATGTGATGTAGTTGATTTTGTTTAGTTTGAAAGGTAAGTATGGTGTGTAGTTTCTAACGAGCTACTTAATTCTGATACCAGGATGGTTGTTGGTCAACAATTGAAAGAAGCTGCACAGTGGTTGAAGATGTGAGAGACTTGTGCTTCCACTCCTATTTTTCATATATGGATGAACTAAGAGAAAAGCTACCCCCTGAAGAAAAGCCGTTAGATGTCCGGTGAGTTTCTCTCCTCCAATAACTTGTGTGATATGAAATGGGAGGCTTGTTGAGAAAATAAGTTGCAGAAATTAAGTTGTTTTCTTGCTAGAATGTCAATATTGCCATGTTGCTTGTTGGTGATCATGGTTGGGGTGCCATTCGACACAGCTTTAATAACCTCAATTGCTGTGTGGAAGAGCCCATATATGCTGTTGAGAGGGTGGAAGAGACTATCAGAAGATTTGATTGGTAGAAAGGGACCATTCCTAGAAACTGAATGTGTCCCATTTGCTGCCTTTGCAATCTTCCTCTGGCCTTTGGCTGTTGTTGTGGCTGTATTAGCAGCAACCCTTTGCAGCCCTTTTCTAGCCCTATACAGTGGAGTTGTTGTCCATCAGGTCAGTATTCAGTAGGAGCATCATGCTCTAACTTCTCTGAGCATTTCATTCAGTGAAGATTTTGTTTACTTTCAGGAAAACTCGGTGAAGATGGGGTTCGCCTACATTGTGTCTGTGGTTTCACTATTTGATGAATATGTAAACGATTTGCTCTACTTGCGAGAGGGGTCCTGCTTGCCCAGGTGCATCAATTTTTTTCTTCAATGTACTTCACAATGACCATTATCACTGATTCTGATTAGTCCTTGTGACAGCCAGGCCAATATACCGAAGAAACAAGAGTCATGCTGTTGAGAGGAAAAACCCTGGAAAAGGTTCACAAAATTCAAAACACACCTTGCAACAATCCAGAACTCTGAAATGGAGAATTCAGCAATATAGACCAGTGCAGGTGATTCTTCCATGGTAACACAACATGAATGAGTTTCGGTACCTTGAACGTAATTTTTTCTTTTTCAGGTATGGGACTGGCTGTTCAAGTCTTGTGAGGTGAATGGTAGGATACTCCTACGTGATTCTCTCGTAAGCGTTGGGGAAGTTGAGGAATTCATTTTGAAAGGCAATTGCAAAAAGTTAAGCATCAAGTTACCAGCTTGGTCTATCCTGCAATGTCTTCTAACTTCTGCAAAATCCAACTCAGATGGATTGCTTATCTGTACTGCCCTTACTCACTCTCTCCTCTGTTTTGTTATGCATATATATGACATGTCTTATACAACATGTGTAAGATACATCTTTAGAATTAAAAGCATACTTCATGAACATTACTAAGTGATAGATTCAACGGTAAAGTTTATACTAGGAGAAATAAATAAGGAGGTTGTTATAACCACATGTTCTTGTAGCAAGCCTAACAGAGACTATTATATATGTAGTCTGTGATTAGGTTGTTTTTCTTAGTTTTTGGATTGTTTGGAGGAAAGGGGTTTAGGAGAGAAAGGTCCTCCCGAAAGACCTTGGTTTTGTTGTACATTGTTGATGCCTGTTCCTACTACATTGGTAGAGCAGTTTTGTTCATAATAAACATACCAGAACTGTCTTGTATTTTCTGTAATTCTGGTTGCCTATCAACTTGTATTCAGAGCTACTTTCTTGGTCCATGTGGTAGCGGTGTCGGAAGCTTATGGTTCACACCACAATGGAAGCAAGATTAGAGGCGTTGGAACGCATGTATCAAGAATCTATGCGTGACAGAGATAGAGCAGAGAATGAGCAACATGATGGGATGCAACGCTTGGAGAATATGATTAGTGGGGTTACGGGGGTCGTGGAGAAAAATCTGCTGCACAAGATCAAGAATGGTAGCCAAAGGATGGATCATGGTGGCGAAAGTTGGATATTCTAATTTTTGTTAGGGCTGACGCGTTTGGGTGGACAAACAGGTTGGAACGGTATTTTGGCCTGCTACAAGTCAATGAAATGGAAAGAATGCATGTTGTGATGATCACATTGGAGGGGAATGCTTTAATTTGTTTCCAATGGTGGGAATCTTGCAATCCAAATCCTAAGTGGGAATCTTTTAAAATGGTTATGGTGCGTCGTTTTCCAACCCATTATGTTGCGGCCTTTTGAGGTGCTTATTTCGTTAACTCAGACAGGTTCGGTGGAAGAATATACTGAGCAATTCGTGCAATAAGAGAGGTTAATACAGGGCATTAATATGTTAGGAGAAAGAGGTTCTTGGAGGAAAAACTTATTCACTTTTTGTTGTTCTATTCATGTTATCAACAATATAATTTATAGGCTTACAATTTTCATTTGTTCCTCCTAACAGCTATAAACAACTAGTACATTAACTACCTAATGGCTAGTGCATTAACTATCAAACGGCTAGTACAATAACTACCAAATGGTTATAAACGACTAGTATACTAATTACCAAGAATGGTTATAACATAAACTTTATTCTATTTAGGTTAAATTATTGTTTTAGCCCTCTAATTTGTTAGCTATTTTCAAAATGGTCCTTCAATTATTCAGTGTCTCAATTTAGTCCTCATGTTTTCAAAAGTGACTCAATTTAGTCCTCAAAGTTAACGTTAAAATCAATAACGGAACAGTGACATAGCTCTTTAACTCTGTCTCACTTTGAATTACGTGGCTCGTAACACTACGCTTATGTGGAAGATGAATTGCTTTAATCGAATTAGGGTTACTGATGGTGGAATTGGGATCAGGTGGAGAAAAACTTCTCGAGGCATTGTGTTGGTGTGATTAATTGGGAGCAGCACACGCATTTCGTTCGTGTGGTTGTCGTCTGTAATCGAAGTTGTCGAGCATTCTAGGTGAGTTTTGCTTCCAATTTTATAGATTTGCGTTTTGGGGTTTTATGGATTTTGTGTTTAATTACTGAAATTGGGGGGTTTTGGGTATAGGTTTTTGATTCAGACGCTTGAGTGTCGTTTTCATTTTAATATAAGTTTAGTTTTTTCGATGCTTCTATGTTGTCCCACCATTTTCACATTAGTGTGTAGTTTGTGGTCCCCCTTTAATGGGGTTAGTGTATCTTGTCGGTTTGTCGGTGGTATTGGTTGTAATAAAAGTATATTGTTGTGGGTATGTGGAAATTTCACAGGTTTACAAGCAGTACTCACTATTTGTGATGGAAGATGACAAGTTTGAAGTGGTTATTCACCACGAAGGACATTTCGTGAATGAGGAGGGAATTAAGTATGTTGATGGCCAAAGAAGCTAATTATCGTGTGACTGAGACAGATGGTCTTATTTCGAGGTGCTATCTATATTTAGAGAAATGGGTTATATTAATGTGAAGGACCTATGCTATTTAGTAGGAGGTTGTCCAGTGTTGGAGGAAAGGTTGCGGCATTTCGTTGATGATGTTGGTGCACCGCATATGGTCCAAATCATGAAGCAATGTGGTGAAGTCCATATGTATGTCATTCACTCAGTTTGTGTAGTAGAGGAGGTACATATGTTGGAATATTATCCAGTTAAGGATAATGGTAAAGAAAATACTGGTGTGGAGAATGACACTAAGGTTAAAGCTGTAGAGGAGTTAGGAAATGAGGTTGAGGTGAAGAATGAGGAAAATGTGTTAAGAAATGAGGTTGAGGTGTAGTGTTTGGCAGAAGAGTTAAACAGGTGCATTGTAATGGTGCAAAACAGGTCCAACCCGAAAGTAGTGAGGTTGAGGTGTAGTGTGAGGCAGAAGTGTTAGTAAATGAGGCTTATGTGCACTGTGAGGCTGAAGTGTTAGAACAGGTGCAATTTAATGGTGCAGAACAGGTCCAACCTGAAAGTGTTGAGGTTGAGGTTTAGAATCTAGGTGAATCATAGGTACAACCTAAGAGTGGTGTCTTGCAGGTCTAGCCTGACACACAAAACGAGGTGGGTAAAGACCAGAATGAAGGACCATTTTGAAAATAGCTAACAAATTAGAGGACTAAAGCAATAATTTAACCTTCTATTTAAGTTTACCAAACAAAACTCCCTCATAAACTTAAATACTTCTTTTATTCTCCATCTTTGTTCCTTTATTCTTCATCCCGACTTCCCATGTGCAATAACTCTTCTCACATTATGCTTGTCCCTTTCATGAATAGTCAAGTTTTTTGCTTTTTCATGGCTGACTTCACTTTCACTTTGTGTGTGGTTGACCTGTACTTCGCTTTCCATGTGGCTAACATAGATAGTTCCCACGTGTTGTTGCATTCTATAGCAGCAATCTCCTCGTCCATTGCGTTCTTCCATTTCTTATTCACCATGGCTTCTTCAAAACTAACATCTTCAGAATCTGCCAAAAGGCACACAACATGTACCTCGTTAGTTATATTATATATGTCTTGTAGGCTGAGTTCTGGCCTATAATGGTTCTTCTTCCTTATCAGAGACCTCCTGTTGTCTTGCTAGAACATTGGCCAGACTTCTTCTTTCACTTGTCGAGCTTCCAAAAATTGTTTCTAAGCTCCCACTTGTCATTGTCAAGCTCTCATTTGTTTTTGTCGACTTGTTCCATTCATTCTCCTCATCTATTACAACATCACGACTCACAAGAACTTTGTTTGTTACTGGATTAAATAATTTATACCCCTTTTGTTTTTTCATCATATTCAATAAAAACAAGTTTCTTACTCTTGACCTCGAGCTTGCTTCTTTGTTGCGCTGGAACATGAGCATATGCTACACTGCCAAATACCTTCAAGTGAGATACACATGGTTTCTTTCCAATCCATGCTTTCATATGGTGTCTATCCATTGAGCTTTGCATGAGGACACTTGTCTACACATATACTGCACATTGTACTACTTCAGCCCAGAATTCTTTTGACACATTCTTACCTTTCAACATTGCTTGAACCATGTTAAGAATGGTATGATTCTTCCTTTCAACAACTCGAATCTGCTGTGGTGAGTATGGAGCTATCAAAAGTCTTCTAATGTCGAGCTCCTCACAATACCTCATGAACTCGGTTATGTGTATTCACCTCCTCTATCTGACCGAACAACCTTAATTGTTGTGCCCGTTTCATTTTCAACCATTACTTTAAATTTCTTAAACACCCCAAATACTTCATATTTCTCCTTCAAAAAGTAAACCCATGTCTTCCGAGAGAAATAATCAATAAATATTAAAAAATACCTCTTACCACCGAAGCATACAAGATTAATTGATCCACAAACATTTGTATGCACCAAGCCGAGCTGTTCCTTCACCTGATACCAGGTGGTCTTTGGAAACGTGGCTCTTTGGTGCTTGCCGAGTACACAATCTTCACAAAAATTCTTTTTAATTTCTATGTTTGGCAATCCACGCACCGTTTAGTTTTGTGCTAGCTCGGTCAACCCTCTGAAATGCAGATGCCGAATCGAAAATGCCACTTCATGGCTTCATCGTCGATGTCTAATTTCAAACACCTCAACTCCAATTTATACATTCTATTTTCTTCGTCACTACCCAACGGCTAGTGCATTAACTATCCATCGGCTAGTACATTAACTATCAAACGACTATAAACGACTAGTATACTAACTACCAACAACGACTATAACATAAACTTTATTCTATTTAAGTTTACCTAACATAATCAAGATTATCTTATTGGGATTTTCTTGAATGGAGTAAGGGATGATATTAAAGTTGAGGTGAAGTTGTATGATCCTACAACCTTGGCAGAATTAATAATGAAGGCTCAAATGGTAGAGGAAAAAATTAGCGTTTTGTCTAAAGGGAAAGGTCCAGTGGAGCATAAGGCTAGTTAAAGTACTAAACTTAATTGGATGACAAGGAGTTTTTCACGAGAAGGAAATAATCTAGTGGCTATGGGTAGAGGGAAGGAAGAGATAGGAGGTGCAGCGAATTGCCCTGTGAGAAACCAAGGCTTGACTCGTAATCATGGCTAATCTTTTCAGAAATTGACAAATGAAGAAATGTAAGACAAGATGAAAAAAGGGTTGTGTTTTAGATGTGATGAGAAGTTTAGTCCAATCATATCTACCACAACAAGCAGTTTCATGTGATGTTGATCAAGGAAGAAGAGGTAGAAGACAAGAATGGGCGATTAGAGGAGATGGAGGAATTGGAGGAAGGGAATGAAGGTGTGAAAACTATTCAATTGTCCACGTTTACCTTGGCTAGCTTGACCACCAATAAATCGTTGAAGGTTTGGGGATGCATAGGTGATGAACACATTATTATCATGTTAGATTGTGGTGCTTCCCATAATTTTCTTTCCCAAGAATTAATAGGAAGAAGTCGGTTGAAATATGTAGTTATTCCTACTTATTTGGTGGAAGTTGGAGATGGAAGAAGGCGAAAATGTCAAGGTAAATGCACTAATTTTGTGTTGGAGATTCAAGGATTAAAGAATCGTCAAGAATTCTTAATCTTTGATATTGGGGGCCGGATGTTGTTTCTGGGACTTGAATGGTTGACCACTTTGAGTGAGGTGTGTTAGAAAATGATTAAAGAAATATTACTATTAATAATAAAAAATTTGAAATAATATAATAATAATTATTAGAGCAATAATAATACTGACATGTATATAAATCAAAGAATATTAATCGAAGATATAATACTATTAATAATAAAATTATTATAAAAACAATAATAAAAAATAGATAAAAAATAAATGAGGTAAGAAGAAGAAATAGCCTAGGTTGAGGCACGCATAGTACTATCCTTAGATATAAAACGCTCCACTGCACAAGACAATACAAATACACAATACACAATCATATGTGTTTCTGTCCCAAGATACAACTCGTCAGATCGATCGAGTGCAGCGAAGGATCTCTGAACCTTATGAACATCGAGTGCAGCGAAGGATCTCTGAATCTTATGAACATCATTGTTTTTAATACATAATAGAGCTAAAAAAAGAAGAACACTTTTGAGAGAGAGAACTATAGTGTTTGTTGTTCTTTGTTGTCGTGTCTTTCCCCATGTATTTAGGTGGTATTTATAGGTAGAAAAGGGAGATAAATGAATAAATTGAAATAAAAATATAGCTGTTAACCATAAATAACATTAACCTATAAAAATTAAAAGTTCATAAAAACTTGAGTAAAATTAAAAGTTCATAAAAACTTGAGTAACAGGAGAATTTTTAATTTAATCATTTATTTTTTAAATTATATTAAAATATTTCCACTGCAGAGTTTAGCAAATTTAAGTTAGCCATAGCGGCAAATTAAAGTTAGCCATAGGGGAAGGAGTAATCAAATAACAGTGGTAGGAGATCCTACTCTTTCTACCACTATCACTTCCTTTAAAGGACTAATCATCGACTTGCAAAGAGGTGGCACAGGTTTCTTCGTTGATATGGTAAAAGAAAGCACAACAGAAGGGTCAGTTGAAGTGCCAAAAGAAGTGGACAAGGTGTTGGGTTTGTACGTGTAGGTTTTCCAGAATTTGGAAGTGCTACCTATAAAAAGATTACAAGATTACCAATTCCTCTAATAGAGGGTTCTTCAATTCCTAATTTCACATCAACAAAAGAATGAAATTGAAAAGTTGATAGGTGAGATGTTGAAGGCAAGAACTATACGTCCTAGCATCAATCCTTATTCTAGCCCTATAATTTTGGTGAGATAGAAAGATGGGGTTGGAGATTTTTTGTGGATTATAGGGCTATCAACAAGTTGACAATCCTAAATAAATTTCTGATTCTTGTGATTGATGAGCTGCTGGATGAGTTGGCTGAGGAATCAATATTTTCTAAAGCTATATCTTAAATCTAGATACCACCAGATTCAAATGAAGGAGGGGACATTGAGAAAACAACTTTTCTTTTCGCACTCATGAAGGCGACTATCAGTTCCTGGTCATGTTTTTTGGACTAACAAATGCTCCCGCTACTTTCCAATCCTTCATGAATGAGGTTTGGACCTTTTCTTTGGAAATTTGTTTTGGTGTTCTTTGATGACATATTGATATATAGTCCTTCATTGCAAATGCATCTTCAACATTTGTCACAAGTTTTGGAGCAGCTGAGTGAGCATCAATTGAAGGTCAATAAAAAGAAGTGTAGCTTTGGCCAACATTACATTGAGCATTTAGGGCATGGATTTTTGGTGCAAGGGTATCTGCTCACCCCAAGAAGGTAGAAGCAATGTGGAATTGGCCAATTCCAAAGGATGCCTCCTCTTTACGTGAATTTTTGGGCCTTACTGAGTATTATCGGCAATTTGTTTCAAGATTATGGAAAAAATTAGTAAGCCTTTAACCCAACTATTGAAGAAAGATGATTTTCATTAGACGGAGGCTTAAACAACTTTTGAAATTTCGAAAGTTGTTGTCTCACGGTTACCCACCCTGGCCATTCCAAATTTTTCCAAGTCTTTCATGGTTGAGACGGATGCTTTCAGCAAGGGTTTGGGTTCAGTTCTTCTTCAAGAAGGTAGGCCTTTATCCTTTTTAAGTCAGGCTGGACCCAGAACAAATTCGTTTATGAGAAGGAAGTGATGGTTGTGGTTCATGTAGTGCACAAGTGGAAGCATTATTTGTTGGGAGCTCATTTCATTATAGTGACAGATTAGAGAAGTTTGAAATTTCTAACAGAGCAGAAACTTCTGACAAAAGAATAATTTAAATGGGTTTCTAAATTAATCGGATTTGACTTTGAAATTCGATATAGACTTGGTAGAGAAAATACAAAGGCTGATGCACTTTCCAAACACGCTTATTTTAGCAACATCTCAGTTTTGCAACCACAAGAATGGGAGGATTGGGAATTAAAGGTGCGGAAAGACAATAAAATTGAGTGTTATCATTGAAGATTTGTTCGTAGATCCTAATGCCCATACACATTATAAGTTCGGAAAAGGGAGGCTGTATTATCAAGGTAAATTAATGTTGCCTAAACATTACTCCAGGATTCCAGTTATTCATAAGGATCTTCATGAGTCACCTATGAGAGGTCATAGTAGCTATTTTCGCACTCTCAAAAGAGTTGTTGGAGTTTTATACTGGGAAAGAATGAGAAAAGATATAAAGATTACGTGATGCAATGTAAGGTTGTCAATGAAACAAAGCTAACACGTTAGCTACTGTTGACTTATTGCAACCATCACTCATTCCAACACAAGTATGGTATGACATCTCTATGAATTTTGTAGGCGAACTACCCAAAGCAAAAGAAAAAGACACTATTTTTGTAGTTGTAGACAGATTTACCAAGTATGCTCGTTTTTTTTGCTTTATCTCATCCATACTCAGCACAGGAGGTGGCTCAAATCTTTGTGAATGAAGTGGTGAGATTACATGGGTTTCCTTCTTCTGTAGTTTCAGATCGAGATCAATTATTTCTCAGCCAATTTTGGAAAGAAATTTTTAAACAAGCAGGGATAGATTGAAGTATAGCACTGCCTATCACCCACAATCGGACAACCAGACTGAAGTGGTGAAGCAATGTCTTGAAACGTATTTAAGATGCATGACAAACACTCAACCTAAGCCATGGCCCACTTGGTTACCTTGGGCTTAGTTTTGGTTTAACACCAACTACAACGCCTATTCTCAGATGACACCATTCAAGGCTTTATACCACCAACTACAACGCCTATTCTCAGATGACACCATTCAAGGCTTTATACGGATGTGATCTACCGCTCATTTTGAAGGACAATGATATTTTAATCCACTTTTTTTGACCCACTTTTAACCCACTACTTCAATCACCATTAGATTATCACAAAGAATCAAAATAAATGATCTAATGGTGATTGAAGGAATGGATTAAAAGTGGGTTAAAAAAGGTGGGTTAAACTATCTTTATCCCATTTTGAAAGGCACAACCATTCCATCTAAGGTGGAAAGTGTAAATTAGATGCAAGAAGCAAGGGATGAGGTCTTAAAAGCGTCCAAAGATAATCTGTGCAAATCACAAAAACAAAATAGGCTTCAAGCCAACAAACACAGGAGAGATGTGGTTTATCATGAGGGAGATTGGGTTTTTCTAAAGATTCAACCATATAGGTTCAAATCTTTAGCAAGAAAACCTAATGAAAAATTAAGTCCTCGCTATTATGGACCTTATCAGGTTGTGGAACGTATTGGCCAAGTTGCTTATAAGTTGCTCCTATCATACACAACCGCATTCAGCCAGTCTTCCATGTTTCCTTGCTTAAACCAACAGTAAAAGTTGTGCAGTCACCTCAGCCTTTGCCCCCGATGTTGTCTGAAGAATATATGTTGGAAGTCACTCCCAAAAAGTTGCTTGATACACACTTGAAGTGCAACCAGTGAATTGGATGTTTTGCTCAAATGGCAACAACTTCCTAAGGTTGTGAATAGTTGGGCGTCTGCTACTGCTATCAACACAAAGTTTCCATATTTTCAACTTTAGGACTAGGTAAAACTTCTTTGATGGGGTATTGATAGGTTCAGCGGTAGAGATTATACTAGGAGAAAAAATAAGGAGGTAGTTATAACCTCTTGTTGTAACAGGCCTAACAGAGACTATTATATATGTAGTCTGTGATTAGGTTGTTTTTCTTAGTTTTTAGATTGTTTGGAGGAAAGTGGGTTAGGAAAGAAAGGACCTCCCGTAAGACCTTGGTTCTGTTGTACATTGTTGTTGCCTGTTCCTACTACTTTGGTAGAGCAATTTTGTTCATAATAAGCATGCAAGATTGTATTTTTTGTAATTCTGGTTGCCTATCACTAAGAAAAAAAATCATAAATCATTGTCAACATAATCACTTCCTATTATTTACATAAAAATAGCCTCTATTCCATTGCAAAACATAAGTATATTCATGCTTCTGCAGCCGAGGATGTAGTGTTGACAAGAACGAATGGACCAAAGGATAGCGTGTTTGAGTGGTTTATTGAACCTTTATTAATCATGAAAGAGCAGCTAAAGAACCTGGAGTTGGAAGAAGCAGAAGAAACTTGCTTGAAGGAACTGGTAATAAGATGCAAAAATGAATTGCCGGAGGAGTGGGATAGCACCGACTTCCCATCTGATGACACTGTTAGGAGAGCACAATTGCAAGCCGTGATTAGAAGGTACATGTTTGGAAAATAGTATTACATGCTTTTTTGGATACAAACATCAAGACTTTTTATCAGCTTTTTTACCAAAAATATAGTTTTTTCTTTTTCAGTACAAAAGCTTTCAAAAGAACTTCTAAAGAGAGCTCATGTAGCTTTACCCTTAAGAGGAAGTAGTACTTGTTCTTTTTAGATCCCAACTTTTTCAACAACACAGCTTATGTGAATGTGATTGCTCAAATTAACTGTGTGTGAAACCAATTCTTGTGTGAGTACAGTATAGACAGAACCAATCAAAAGCTCTAAATAATGTTAAAATAATTTTGGACCTGTTTGGATATATTTGTCAATAAACACTTATATGAGAAAAAATTAAGAAGAAAAATATTTTAGCAAACTGCATAACTACTCTAATTCATCCTAAGCTTTTGATTGCTTGTGTCTAGAGGCACTGTGCATGCAAGCATTACTACGTATGAACTCTTCTTTTAAATGGATTAACAGAAAAAGAAGGAAAATGGGTAAAGGTTACCCTTCGAAGTTTATGTAGTTCCATTTTCTACTAGTTTACTGAGGAACCCAGAGCAATATTAACAGATGATGTTTTTACCGTAATCAACCATGATAAGTATAATAGATAGAAACGGAAAATTACACTAATTTCTTAATGTATGCTTAAATGATACTCAATAACTTTTGTTGAGTTCCAATAAATTTTTCCTTCAAATTGGGCACTCCATAAATTAACCCTTTAAAATTCTGGTATTCCTCCCCATCTATATCTGACTCTCCCAAAACTCAAGAAAGTCAAGTGTAGTGAAAAGAGAAATGATACAAATAGATAGAAACGGAAAATTACACTAATTTCTTAATGTATGCTTAAATGATACTCAATAACTTTTGTTGAGTTCCAATAAATTTTTCCTTCAAATTGGGCACTCCATAAATTAACCCTTTAAAATTCTGGTATTCCTCCCCATCTATATCTGACTCTCCCAAAACTCAAGAAAGTCAAGTGTAGTGAAAAGAGAAATGATACAAGTAAAAAGTGATGGGTATTTCGAGGGAGGGTTCCCACGAAAACAATCACCTCTTCAAGTGTGAATCCTTTCATATTGGTATTTCCTCCTTGAAACAAGAAATTGACACTACTAATGGATTTTTTGAGGAAGGATTCATGAGAAAATATAACACTAAAGAGACATGACTCTACCTAAAATGATTGTCAACTAATTCAAAACTTAAGACAATGTGTTTATAAATATGGTATTTAACTTTCTTTTCTTTTTACTTCACGTGGAACTTGAACTTAGATTCATATTTGAATTCCGAACAAAAAGAGCAAGCCACTCTAGTATTAACATACATTTTATCACAATGTTCCCTAATATAAACTTGAGCGTTTCTCTCTCAATACATTTCATTTGTCAGGTTGCAAGGGATTGTGGCTTCCATGTCCAGAATACCTACTTTTAAAAGACGATTCAGGAATTTAATGAAGGTTTTGTGCGTAGAAGCGTTGCAGGCTGCTTCAGCTATCCATATTGGAGGCACTGTAATTTCAAAACATAGCGAGAAAAGCAAAGAAGATGATGTTGATGAAGCCAGCAATAGATGTTGAACACCTCACATCCATATATGAAGATGGATGTCTATATTAGTATGCTCACCACACTTATATTTGAAGATCAAAGCTTCTTCTTAACTGAGAAGGAATATGGAATCTTTCTTCTTTTTTGTTAATTTTATTTCCTTTTGTGGCCGTTTATCTGTATTTTTCTTCCAAAGGAAAGAAGTGCACAAGATCATCAAAGCCAAAGGTGCAAAGCTACATGCTTTTCCTTGGATTAGAAAGGTTAACTTTTATTATAACTTGGTGTGTTTGGTTTCGATGTGCAATATTAGAGGACGGAGATTTTATACAATCAAATTGATTTTAAAATTATGTGATTTGTATTTGGATAAAAAGTATTAGAAAATTTAATTTTAAGAAAAAAATTATTTTGAATTTCTTTTTGTAATTAAAAAGGAGTGTGTACTATAGTGTCGATCAACCACCTTAATCGAACAATCCAAGGATAAGTGGTCGAAGGCCGTCCGCTACAGGCGAACAATCCAACAATTCGGGTTTGAAGTCGTGATTAGTTGATGTGGCAATTTCTCTGGAGTGATTAAAAAAGCATGTTGGGCGGAAGACCCAAGGATAAGCGCCCTTCGGCCAACATTGAGATTCTTTTTTATGCGAGCATCGACAACATCGGTCATGATTTGCCATTCTCATCCGAATATTTAGGCGCAAAGACACGATTGGTCGGAGTACACACGCTCAGCAACATCGGTCGAACGACGAATGTAAAGATAAAATATGTAGTTAAAATAAAACAAGTCACTAATCAAGTTTAAAAAGCAATTGGACCTTAGTTAAATAAACCTTAATCATGTGCCCATATAAAAATCTATAAATAGAACCCAAGGTAAGTTGGTAAAGACTTTTACTTCGCATTTATTACAACATTAATTGCTAATCCCGAATGGACTTGAACTGACTTAAGCATCAGAGCCTAATTGAAGGTACTCCGATCGCCTAGACAACCGAACAGGAGAAAGAAAGAACACCAAACAAGAAGGGAGAAGAAGAACCGAACGACAACAGAGAAAAAGGAAGAGTCAAGCGAGTGTTTTAGATAGGCGCTCAGTTCGTATACCCGTAACAGAGTGAATTTTTAATGTTTGTCAACATTTTTTTATTTTTAATTATTTTAATATGTTTATATATATATATATATATATATATATATATATTGTTGGATTTAAGGTATGTCTTAGATCAAATTTGTCATGTTTGTAATAATAAAATTATGTTAATTATTATTTATTTCATTGTCATATTTATTGGATTTATATGATAATGTCCTTGATCAAAATTAAGGATTTGTTATTGATCTATAGATTGTAATAATGAAAAATAAGTTGTATATAATTTTAATTTAAATTGTTCTTGTCATAGGATTATTGAGTATATGACATCATTAATCCGATAGATCAAATATGTATTGTAATGGTCTTTATTGGATAAAAATTAAAAGATCTCATTTTTTAAATTATACATATAAATGGTACATATAGGATTCTGACCATTGAAATGATCTTAAAGGAGAAATGCTTAATGGTTAATATTACACTTGAATTTGGAAAATTCTTTTGAAGAAATATATAATTTTCTTAGACTTGAGATTATCATGGAAATTAAGTTATTTATCATAGTTTGATCTTAGACATCTAATTCTTTTTAGTTGAATGATTATTGGGTATTACTAAATTCTTGTGAAAGTAATGATTAATCAAGAAAAAATCCATTAATTCTTGGTAATGAGAGTATTATGAATGAAAGAAGAAAGAAGTTTCTTAAGTCATTCATTATGTGTTAACTTATTAGAATTTGATAGTTATACCATATTTTAGAATTAACTTAGAGTTGTAAAGATGGAAGGAAATATTATATTAATCTTCTAGTGGAACTAAAGTAAAAGATACTTCATACTATCTGGTTGTTAAGAAGTCTTATTAGGCACCAACTTTGATTAATAAAGTAATTAGTTAATTTATTACAAGTATAGTGATGAACCTACAGGGTCACACACTAATGAGTGTTCTGATCTTTGTTGGACAAGAAAATATTGTTAATTAAATTAAAGAGTTTAATTTTATTGATATATTTTCTTTAAGTAGAGTACTATTATATATTTTGCTAGCACAAAAAATATAATTGATATCAAATTTGGGAATCTGTAATTAATTAAGTGAGACTTGTCAATTAAATTAATAACTAAGTAGATATTTTTTAAATATGATTTAAACGAAAATCTAATTTCTATTGAAAAGAATATAACAGACATGAAAGAAAATAATAACCAATGTCACGTCCTATTTAATAGAGAATAAATCTATAAACGAAACATCACACAAAATATAATATAAAAGAGCAGTACCAAAAAGGTACACATGTTTAAACCATTACAGTTATCCTAAATGTACTAGAAAAGAAGACTAAGGCACACCACGATGCCAACAACAAGACCAAAAGAAATAGTTTGACAGTTGATCAAAAGCTTGCTCCTCTAGAGCAAGATATTACATAGGCCATAGTGCCTACAAAGGTTACTTCAAGGAAAGAGATCCAACCCAAGCCTGTCTATATTGTAGAATTTCCATCACCCTAGTGACCACTAGGGGTTCCCATATCTGCTCACATCAATAAATTGATGATCATCACAAAAGGAGAAAACCACCCACAAAACATACAAACAAACAGAAAGGGTAAGCTAGCGTAAAAAGGTTTATCATACATTTGAGCATACAGTTTAACAGCTAAGAATACATAATCCAACCAAACATGTAATAGTAGACAATGAAAGACTCTAAGACTCAATTATCTGGATACATATAATCAGTCGGATTCACTGGACGCTTGCACTTGTGGTGGCCTCTAATGCTCTGTAGAGCCATTGCCAATGGGTTTTACCCTACCACGCACATTGGGTGAGGCACCACCATGAACTCTCACCAGGAGGTTCATGGAATTACGTCCTAACCCATACCATAACCATATCTTACCAACCAACATATATTTATCATGCATACAAGTCTCATGCAAATATTCAACCAACCAACCGATAAATTCATGCTTTCCAAATCATACTCAACATAGCAACATATCATTCCCATTTAATCTCATAAAATATACATGGCATCATACATCAAGCTTTTACAATAAAACACTCAATCAGGCGAGCAAGTAACCATATCAGAGAACCAATCGGAACTAGAGCACAAAACCTACCTCAGTCTCACTCAGGCTAGAAGACCTTGCTCAGGCGAGAGAGTTCCTCTCGCTCAAGCGAGCCCTTCTCGCCTAGGTGAGAGCTCGAGCAGTGGAATAGTGGCTTCTGAAATTTCTCGCTCAGGCAAGACCTCCTCGCTTGAGCGAGATTACACCTCGCTCAAAATGAAGACTTGTCGCCTGAGCGACAATTTGAGTAGAAAATCTTAGGCGAGCCTTTATTAGTCTCGCCTAGGTGAGACATGCTCGCTTGGGCGAGAAAACCAGTGTCCACCACTATTCTCGCGTGCAACACTCAAGCATTCGAACCGAAAAATGTTTAAACAGAATCCCAATCACACAAAGCAGTAACCAAGCCATACAATAATGAAACAGAAGCAAGGCAGGCATAAAATCAAAATAAATAAGAAAACCTTAGCTTCCCTTACTTGGAGAATGCTAGCAGAATATCCTGACACCTAAGCAAAAGAGTACGACAACTCCAGGAGTAGATTTGTGAGCTGGAAACACTAACTGGAATCACGAAAAAAAAAACTAGAGAAGAGAGGATATGGGTTGAAGACCAACTTACGTGAAGCGAAAATGAGGTTGAGCTAGCTTGAAGACGAATGGGACCCAAACCCTAGCAAAGCTCTGTAGGCAGTTCAAATGGGAGGAAGTGAGCTGGTTTGTTTTCTGCAAAACACAAGAATGAGAGTGTTCACTACAAAAAATTTATATATTAGCTACGAAACATTTCGTAGCTGATTCGTAGCTAATTCGTAGCTAAAATGTTTTGCGACAGATTACCTATCAAATTGCTAAATACAGGTAGCTAATTAGAGAGGGAAAAATTCGTAGCTAATCTGTAGCTAATTCATAGTTAATCCCTCTCTATTCCCTCTCTAATTGAAATGAAAAAGTTTTAAAATTTTTAGCTAATTCGTAGTTAATTCATAGCTAATCCCTCTCTATTCCATCTTTAATTGAAATGAAAAAGTTATAAAATTTCTAGCTAATTCGTAGCTAATCTGTCGCAATTTTGTTGTTGCTAATCCGTAGCTAATTTGTCTCAATTTTGTTGTCGCTAATCGGTAGCTAATCTGTTGCAATTTTTTTCCCGCTAATTTGTCGCAATTCTTTTCTCGCTAATCCGTAGCTAATCTGTAACTAATTTGTTATAATTTTTTTCTCGCTAATCCGTAGCTAATTTGTTGCAATTCTTTTATCACTAATTTGTATCACAATTGATTAGTTAATTTATTGAAATTCTATTAATCTCCTATAAATATTATTTTGTTAATTGCAATTACTTAATTGTTATTCACTATCTATTATGAGTCATGTCCATAAACCTATGCCCATGATAAAAAAAGAAGACAGAAAATAAATTATTCACAAAAAATGTCTAAATACCTCCGATATTTGCAATACCTATTTAAAAAAAGATAGATAATCAATCCTACAATGATCAAAGTATATCCATCCAACAGTACAAAACAACATAAAAGTTTTCACCAATGTATAATAGTTTTAGGACACAAAAGCATTGGAGGGTATCAACAAAAAGTAATGCATTAACACAATTAAAAGACAAACAAAGTTTTGGGTTCTTTGAGGCATGTCTTCATTCTTGTTTCTTCAATGCAGACAACAATTCTCTCTTAAAAGATTGTATTTGCTCTTGCATTTGTTGTTGCATAAATGCTTGCATTTCTGCTTGTGCCTTCATAAGTTTTGGGTTCGTGGATCAATGTTTCCAACAATCACAACAATAAAAGTTGATGGATCTTTGAAACATGTACTGAAGAATTCACAAGCTTTCCGAGGATCAACCTTTTGTAGGTCACTTTTTCTAATAGGCTGCAAAACAAAGAATATGCTGAAAGTCAAAAGTAGATCATTCCGTCAATGGTTTAATTGTTGTCAGAAAGTAGTCATACCCGGAAAAAATAAGAGTTGCCATAGTTAAGCTCTTTTACACGGTTTGTAAAAGCAATGTATGGATCCCTATCTTGAGCAGATACCGCTTCTTCAACCATCTGCATAACTATTTTGACATCTTCTTCACCTGGTGTTAAATTTGTTGTAAACAGCTGATAGACAAGCACAAGCTAGAATATGTAAGAAATAAACAAATATCATCAGAATAGGTAGAAAGAAGATTAGCGTGCATAACATATAATAGTGGAATCGGGGTATGAGTTAATAATACATAATAGAAAAGAAAAGAAATATTAAGGCCTGCTTACTTGTTATTTAATTTTACTTTTTCACTATTAATAACAAAACCGTCAAATTTTTCAAAGAATTCTCTTCCTAGGGTTCTTGTTTTGAAAAAGTTCTTCTAGTTAAGGCATCTTCCATCGTCACTCTCCCCTGTTTATGAATTAATTAGCACTAACTATGAATGGCAAAAAGAGCACATTCACACCCGTAGATACTCAGTGGGCAGTGGGTAACACATTGCAGGTATGTTGTACTTTGATTTTTATACAGGTATTCGCAGGTGAAAGTAAAAATCTTAATTTTCCTAATTTACCAAATATATTTATAGTATCTCAGTAAATTCTATTACTACCAACAGAATCAAAAGCAGAAAAAGCCTTTTAGTAAAAATAGAAGTTAGCTGGAATCACATGGCATTAGGGCATATCATAAAATAAGAAAATGAGAAAAAAATCCTTAACTTGAAAAAAAAGAAGGTATTGATATATTGAAGTTAAATCCAAAAATATATATATACATATGATATGTCTAGTCCATATTATAAATGGATGAAAAAAAAGAGAAATATTATCAGGAATTAAGAACAAGATTATTACTACATACTAAGTTAAAAGTAAAAATGCTTGCTTCCAGCTTTAAAACATAAACAGGTGATGTATGATTTAATAATAGTTTTTTATGTGCTTGCATTTTTGCGAGCAACTACATACTACAACTTTATATTGCCATCAAATCAAGAAAGGAAAGGAATTTTTTTGTTAATTATATCAAATGTACCTGCAAAGCTGTTTCTAGGTCTGAAGGTGAACAATCACCATAAAAAGTTCTCATATATGCACCAATCTTGGTACCAACTTCAGCTCTCTTGCCAGCAAGCATATCCATTAGGACAAATGGTCTATAACCAAACACACCAATTTCCCCAGCAATGGTTGGTCTCATCGAACAAGAGAAGTATTCACTCTCTGCGAGTTCAGATAAACCCTCATATGAATACCAAGTGAAGATAACCTGTTAAACCACATCTATATATTAGAAATGATAATTATTAATGTTAAAATTCTAAATTCACCATTAGCTGATGCCTAATAAGTGCATGTGTATGCTAATTTAAATTTTGAATTAGTAAAAGGCAGGAAACTTAAATCTCTTGGACTACATGCAGCATAAGGTGCCTCAAAAAATCAATTATTTGTTTAGGGCGTTTTGCGTTGGAATTTTTTTGTGATGTGTTGAATTAGATCTGTAGATGAAAACCCTAGGTTTAAATATCATAATTATACTCTATTAGGGTCATGCCATATAATTTAACAAAATCTGAAGCAAGCTGTAAATCGATAATGTAACCAGATTGGTACAGAAGTAGGTCAATGTCTATTATGAAGTATGAAGCATGATAAATTTGATAAGCAATGCCTAAGAGGATTGGAACCTGGTCATCAAGAAAGTCTGTACGCTTGTAACATATTTGCATGCCATTTGACAGTACCAGCTCGGTAGCTCCAATATTTGAATATTCCAATTCCTGCACAACATGCCTAATTTGAAGACAGGGGAGGGATCAAGATTTTGAATGTGATTTCCTAAACATAATTTAACTGGAAGAAAAACCAAAATAGTCATAATAATTGTTACACAGAATAATTCACATTTCAAAATCTATAAGGACAGAAATTGTATCCATATAATAGGTTAATAACTGGTATACAAATGTGAATAAATAAAGCACCTGCGTATCAGAAAAATCTCCAACTGCTATCACTGCCATATTGCATAAATGGTACCACTTCTTGTAAAAATGCTTCACAGTCTCTGAAGAAACCGTCCGAATCACTTTCTCTAGGCCAATTGGCAGCCGTTCAGCATACTGCAATACATTCAACATTTCATGAAATAACACCAATCGATATAAAACAATTCCCCAAACTGCAATCACATGTTCTAACCATTTTAATCAACATTGGATAATAATATAACAAGTCGCAAGTCTTGAATAAAGGCACCTTTGAACCTTCCATCATCAACATCCAATGAGCATCCTTTGAACCTTGCATGGCCCACACCATCTTCTCAAAAGTCCCTACGTGGATTTCTCAGCCTAACGGGGTTTTATCGTCGTTTCATTAAGGATTATGCTAAACTTGCTTTTCATGTGACCTCTTTACTTCGCAGGGACTACTTCCAGTGGAGCTTCGATGCGCAGATGGCCTTTGAGGCTCTTAAACGTGCTATGACCAGAGCTCCTGTCCTCGCCCTCCCAGATTTCACCTCTCCATTTTTTGTTGAAACAGATGCCTCTGGTTTTGGCATGGGTGCTGTCTTGTCTCAACATGACCACCCTATCGCTTATTTCAGCAAACAATTTTGTCCCAAGCTTCTGCGCTCCTCCACTTATATTCGGGAACTTCACGCTATCACTACTGCAGTCAAGCGTTGGTGCCAATTCCTTTTGGGTCACCCTTTTTTCATCCTCACTGATCATCACAGTTTAAAGGATTTGATGAACCAAGCTATCCAAACCTCGGAGCAACATGTCTATTCGGCTAAACTTCTCAGATATGACTACACAATTAAATACAAGGCCGGAAAACACAACTTTGTCGCTGATGCTCTTTCACGTATTCACAATCCTGATATGGCTTCCGCCCATTGGATCCTCTCTATTCCACAATTCCAATTCCTTGATGATCTGAAGAAGGAATTAGCTACTTTGGAGGAATTTAACACCTTGTGCCAACAAATATCTATGTCCCCGGATTCTTATCAGGACTACAAGACTGTTAATAGTTTAATACTTCACAAGGGACGCATTTGGGTACCAAAAAGTTGCTCTTTCATTCCCCTCCTCTTGGCTGAGTTCCACGCATCTCCTCTCGGCGGTCATATGGGTGTCGCAAAAACTCTTAGTCGCCTGTCCGCAAATTTTATTTGGCCGGGAATGCGAAAGGATGTTCAACGTTTCATTTCTGAATGTTCTACATGCTTACAAACCAAATATATTGCTCAGAAAACCACTGGTTTACTTCAACCTATACCACCACCCTCTGCTCCATGGGAGGATCTTGCCCTTGATTTTATCACCGGTCTTCCTTCTTCTTCGGGTTTTTCTGTGATTCTCGTAGTGGTTGATCGATTCACAAAAGGGGCTCATTTTGGCACTCTTCCAGCACACTTTACAGCAAGCAAAGTTGCCCAACTTTTTCTAGACATGGTTTGCAAACTTCATGGCTTTCCTAAAAGTTTGATCTCTGATCGAGACCCCATTTTTATCAGTCATTTTTGGTAACAACTATTCCGACTTAATGGCACCAAACTTCAAATGAGTACTGCGTACCATCCTCAAAGTGACGGTCAAATTGAGGTCTTGAATCGTATTCTTGAGCAATATCTTCGTGCTTTTGTTCATAATAATCCATCTCAATGGACCAAGTTTCTAGCCTTGCCGAGTGGTGCTATAACACTGCCACCCATTCCACTATTGGTATTTCTCCCTATCAGGCCACATATGGAAAACCTCCTTCAACCATCGTTCATTACCTCTCGGGCTCGTCTTTCGTTGAAGCTGTTGACTCCTTATTATCATCTTGCTAAGATCTGATCGCTTATTTGAACCGTCAACTTAACAAAGCACAACGATCTATGAAACATTTTGCTGACATTCATCGCCGTGTTGTCTCTTACAAAGTTGGTGAATGGGTGTACGTCAAACTTCGTCCATATCGACAATTGTCCGTTTCTGGTTCTCGATATCAGAAGCTTGGGAAGCGCTACTACGGTCCTTTTGAAATTGTTAAAGCCATTGGTCCTGTTGCTTATCGTTTGGCCTTACCAGATTCTGCCAAGATTCACCCAGTATTTCATTGCTCTATGCTCAAACCACATCGAGGCCCACTTCCTCCTCCTCCGATGTTCTCGGATGATCGGTTGCTCATTCAGCCACTTTCCATTTTGGATTCCAAATGGGATGATTCTGTTGTACCCCCTCGCCATCTAGTTCTTGTTCAATGGCACGGTCTCCCACCAGAAAATACCACTTGGGAGTCGTGGGATTTGTTATCAGCTCACTATCACCTTGAGGACAAGGTGTCTTTCGGTGGCGAATGATAGGAACCACAACCCAATAAGTACTGAAGCTGTTATTAATGTTGAGGATGAACCCAATTTGACGAAGAATGGGCCTCAAAATGATGAAGGAGTTAGGCCTAAACGCATCACCAAACGACCCTTTAATTGGGAGGACTACGAACATTAAATATTCACCAAATCTATTAGTAGACAGCTGTCATTCATTGAGTGAAAGTTGTTATTTGCTCTCTGTTACAATTCTGTTATGGTTCACCTTATATAAGCATTGTAATGCTCATATGAATAAGACAGAAGATAATTTTCAGAATATTTTTCTCTCTCTTAAGGAGGATTGATCCTGACCTCCAATTCAAGATTCTTTTTTTCTGTTCTATCAATCCTGCAGCCGCCCCGTGGCATTTTTGCTTCCCCTATACTCTTCCAAGATAGCTCCTCTCTCTTTCGCCAAGTCATCCTTCGAAACTTATCTACAAACACAGAACAATCCAATTACAAAAAACTAGAACAACAAAACAGAGTTATCCAAATAGAGCATAACACAATTCTAATCGAGACCTCTGAAATGGCCTGAGACAGCAGCTCTGGCTTGTCGACCGAAACCAAGAGCTCGTAAACTGTATCGTCGGTAAAGGTCACGGCGTTCTGACAGGCCCCGAATTCAGCTCCAATACTCTCGAGGAATTTTACGATGTCGTGATTGGTGTATTTCTTGGTGGCACTGAACGTGAGGTGTTCAACAATGTGAGCAATTCCGCGTTCATCCTCCTCCTCTTGGAGAACTGATCTACCATAACCGATTTCACAATCAACAATTCAACATTGAATGATTCGTAATACACAGAATATATGAATGGATAATTATGTTAGGCTAGGTTAGGTTATCAGTTACCCAGCCCTGACGGCGAGAGCGAGAGCGGCTCTCATGCGAGGCTTGGAATTGCAACGAACATAGTAGCGAAAGCCATTGTCGAGAGTAAGTTACCAATTAGGAGGAAGTGAACCCACAATGAACAACAATGAGATTGATCCAGAATGAGAAAATGGCGAAGGAAGGAAAAGTTGGGAGTAGAAGAAGCAATGTATGAGCGGATTCAAATGGAGGAAATTTGAATCGGAAAAGTTGAATGCTACATTTAATGAGTTTGGAAGAAGAAAAACAATCCCTCTTTGAGATATTTCACTATTGTTGATTCCACCAATTATCCCATACTTTTTTTTTTTTTTATTTGAAAAGCCTAAAGTGAGGGAATACTGTTGCTGACGTTACTTTACGAATTACAACTTTTCATATATTTCTAATTTTTAATTTCTAAAAAAATTATACTAGGTAAATGTTATTTTACATTTAAAAAAATGATATTTATAAATAAAAAATTAATTTATATATAATAAAGTATATCTTGATAATCTATTAATATATTAGTTTTTTATTGTTTTTCGTAAATTTATTTTTCTCAGAATAATATTTTAAATATAATTTCTATTTGTTAGTTATGGATTAATAACAAAATCATTTTCTGTTATTTTATTATATATTTTAATTAATTTATTAATATTTATATTTATCATTTACATTTTAATATATAATACTATATTTTAAAAAATAAATTTAAAATATTTAAATTAAAAGTAATTCAAAATATTTAAATTAAAAATAATTTATAATAATTAAATTAAAAATAATTTTGCAATATTTAAATTAGAAGTAATTTTAAAATATTAAAATTTAAAATAATTTTTAAATGTTAAAATTTAAAATAACTTTTAAATACTTAATTTAAAAATAATTAAAAATATTTAAACTAAAAATAATTTTTAATATTTAAATTAAAAAATATATTTTTATACTAAAATTTAAAATAATTTTAATTGAGAAAGATTAGCTACAAACATATTTTGTAGTAAATTTGTAGTTATTTTGCTACCAACTGACTACAATTTTATTTCTTTGCTATTTTATCGCAAATTAGTGAGGAATTAGTTACAAATAGATGTTTAGGTGAATTTGTAGCTATTTTGCTACAGACACGCTACCGTTTTTTTTTTTCGTTATTTCCTCGCAAATTAATGAGAAATTAGTTACAAATAAATGTTTAGGTGAATTTGTAGCTATTTTGCTACAGACCCGCTACAATTTTTTTTCGTTATTTCCTCTCAAATTAGAGAGGGATTAGCTACTAATATTTTTTCTCACTAATTTCTGTAGCTAAATAGAATTTTTCTTGTTGTGGCTAGGGTTGCTTTAGGGGTTTTGAGTACCCTATGGACCAACCTTATGCCTAACAGATTGGGCAGCCCTTAAACATTGGGCATAATAATAAGTGGGCCATACAACCAACATTATATGGGGTGTGCGGTTCCTAGTTCCTCTTGGTGTATAAAGATGCACTTGGTTGTTTTAAAGATGGAGAAAAACGTGATAGTTCAAAAAGAAAAAAAAATCTCTCCTTTACCATTCATATTATTAAATTATATTTTAGTGAGATCAGGAATTTCACATGTCATGTTGATACCACAAAGGTTGGTTTCGATGTGGATAAACGTGTAAGACATTCATATGTTTGAAGGGAAAAACTTTCTTTGAATTATTGTTGCCAATAAACTATTTTTTTTCTTATCTATTTTGCCTCGTTAATATCTAGTATGCATGTTTTAAAATAAAATAGGTACAATATATATATATATATATATATATATATATATATATATATATATATATATGATTCAAGACTCTCATTTTAATAATTTTAATTGGATTTTTATTAAATTTTTTTGTTTTATTTTGAGTACATAACTTTTTTAATGCTTTTTTAATTAACGCTTTGTTCTTTAACTTTTATGTTATTAGAGCCGTTTGATTGTTATTTTTTTTAATTTTGTTTATTTATTGTTGTGATAACAATTATGATGCATTAAAATAATAAGATACGATATGTAATATATGCATATTAAAAAGTCTATAATAATTCTTAAAAATATGATAAATATACAATTGATATTGTATACATCTAAATTAAAAAATATATATATTAATCGTTGTTAATATAAGAATTTATAAATTATTATTATTATTATTATTATAAAAGTATTATTGTGTTTTATTGATTAGATATTTTTTAATAAATATCGATAAAACATCATAAAATATTATTGATACATCATAGTTTAAGATATTATTATTTTAATTGAAATACTTTTAAGAAAAACAAAATTAAAAACACTTACATTTATATTAATCAAGATGTTATTTTATATTAATTATAAAATTTTATACTTTTTAACAACAAATAATTAAAGTACAACAAGAATATAGTCATACTATTTAGTTAAAAAAATATATGATAAAATTCAGTTAAAAAATATAAACATGAAGTATTAAGTATTTGATAGATAAAAAAATTTAATAAGAGCTAAATTAAAAATCTCAAAATTTTTAAAAACTTAAAAATTAAGTAAATACTTCACTAAAAATTAAGTAAATACTTCACTATAATACTTCACCATAACTTTCATACTGTAAGGCCCACTTTTATTTAGTGTCCTATGTTTAAGGGCTGCCACACTGTTGGGCCTAAAGATTAGTCCATAGGGTGCCAAGGCCCCTAAAGCAGCCAAGGTCCGTCATTTGCAGCTCACTCTGAAAAATCAGTGCCCTAACTCTCCCTTTTCTCTCCACGGAACCTCTGTTAGGGTTTGTCCCTCTGTCCCATTCGAGCTAGTTCAACTTCGTTCACCCTTCACGTAAGTATGTTCTTGAACCGTGCTCTTCTCTTTCTATGTTAGTTTTCGTGGTTTCTGTTGGGTTCACTATAGTAACCTCGTTATTCTTCCTTTGTCACTATTCTCAGCTCTCGAGTCCGCTCTTGAAGCTGCTGGTTTCGTTGACTCTGGTGTCGAAGCCCTTTGCCAACCCCTTCCAAGTAAGGGAAGCTAGGGTTCACTTGTGTGTTACGTTTTTCTGCTTCATTTACTACTATTTCACTATTGTATGGTTTGAGCGAGGTGCAGCCTCGCTCAGGCGAGAAGGGCTCGCCTAAGCAAGAGATCGCAGGAAGCCACTGTTCCCTTTTTTGAGCTCTCGCCTAGGCGAAAGGAGCTTGCTTGAGCGAGAGGACCCTCTCGCCTGAGCGAGACCTTTCTGTCTAAGCGAGGAGCTGGGCAAGACTGCGTATTGATTATGTTTTCTCCTTTGTCCCTGTATGTTTGCCACAAGTTTGGGTGAATTAATATGTTAAAAGTATGGAATGAGTGATGTGCATGTATGGAATTGGTTCATGGATTGAATATGATGAGTTTGGTATGGTTTTGGTATGGAATATGAATGAAGGTTGGTTATAGAGTTTGGCATGAGATTGGTATGCATGATAAGTACCTACTTGGTTGGTGAAACATGATTTGTATGTGGTTAGGACGTAATTCCACGATAGTTTCGTGGTGGTGCCTCATTGGTTAGGGCATAATTCCAAGAGCCTCTAGGTGAGACCTCATGGTGGTGCCTTAGTTGGTCAAGACGTAATTCCATGACCCCTGTTAGTGGGAGTTCATGGTAGTGCCCCATCTATATAATTTAGTAAGGATTCAAGGTAAGGATTGCATCCTGACACTCTAAAGAGTTAGTTAGTCTCACATAGAGCGTACTAACTCGAGTGGTGAGAGTAGTAGGAGGCTTGGATCCCATTAAGGGCTAACCTTGACATGATATTTAAAAACGATTTTATAATTTCTATTTTTTTTATTATTAATGTTTTTTTAAAAAATAATTAAAAGTATATGAAGGAATGTTTTGAGTACCAAGCAAGTCCGAGTTTGACATGACATTCAAAACTTATATAAAAGAAAAAAAATAATTTTTTATTTATTTTATTTATTATTATTCCTTTTTTTAGAGAGAATTAAAGCCTACGAAAGAAACCTTCTTATTTATCAAGATAAAAATAAAGGGAAAGAGAAAGGTTGAGCACCCCTTTTTATTTATCCAAAATTATCTAACATGAGAACCCCAAACACATTTAATCATACAACAGTTCAAACGACCATACATTTGATATTATAAGAGAATCATGAATAGGATTAGGAGCAAAAAGAATTTACCTTAAGATGACCCCTTTTGCACATGCTCCGATAATCATGAATTCTTTTTCCGTCTTGCATTGGAGAAATTTTGTGCTTATATAGGCCTGTTGGGATACCCCTGAAATCCTAGTCTTTTAGTTATAATAAAATATATGAGGAAGGAATTGGTCTTGATGAAACATATTAAATAGTCGCATAATATCCACGGTGTTGATTATATTTATTAACGAAATATTGCTTGTAATTACTAGAATCATATTTTCCGTCACATAAAGATCGTGATCAAATCATAACATATTTTTCATACAATTGATTCTAATTATTACCAAAAATATTTTCTTTTAACTATTAAAATCGTACCATTCTCTAAAAGCATTATTATTGGGAATATTTGCTTCTATTTAAAATAATACCTTCCCAGGCTGACAATGCAAAGAGACACATCACATAAGTGTAAATGCAGAATATTTATTCAAATTATTATAAAAGAATATTGCTCCTATTATTATACCCTTCTCTAAAAATAGAAATTATGAAACGTCATTTTCTGACATGTCATGTGAAGAGTGTAAATAGCAAACAGTGGGGGTGAAAATATGTACAAAACATTTGGGCTCATGAAAAGCATGTGATAATTAAAAAAAATTACATTCTCCCTTCTCTTGGTTTTTACTTCTTTTTTTTTTCTTTTTTTCCCATGGTAGAATTAAAGTTAAAAAAACCTACCATCAATCAAAACATATTTTTTATTTTATTTTATTATTTATTATTATTATTATTTTATATATTATTATTTTTTATTATTATTTTTTTAACAAAACAAATGCATTTACCCAGACGAAATTGGGTGTTGACACTCACCATCAGTCCCAGGGGTCTAGGAACTTCCGTTCGCAGCAGGGTAGGGTCTAGTGTTTCCAGTGTGGGAGCCCTCATCTGAGGAGCGTTTGCCCACGTATGAAGGGTTATCACCTATGTAACAACTATGGCAAAGAGGGCCACTTTGGTAAGGACTGTCCCTTCCTTGCTAGGGCACTAACACAACCTCCAGTTCAGACCGCTACTCAACACCAGTAGAGGAACAGAGGCAAAAGGCCTCAGGCGACAAACATAGTCTACGCTATGACAGGAGCAGAGGTTGCAAGCTCAGGTAATCTTGTTATGGGTCATTGTGTAATAGCTGGAAAGGATTGTTGTGTATTGTATGATTCTGGAGCGACACACTCCTTTGTGTTAGATTCTTGTGTGAAACGTCTAGGTCTACCGGTGTGTGAGCTACAGTGTGAGCTTGTGGTATCTACTACGACGTCGAGTTTGGTTAGGATGTTGTCCTTATGTGCTAAGTGTTCAGTGGAGGTGGAAGGGCCCAGATACAAGGTGAATCTGATATGCATGCCTCTACAAGAGTTGGAGGTAATCTTAGGGATGGATTGGCTCTCCGGAAATCGCATTCTTATAGATTGCCGAGAGAAAAGGTTGTTGTTTCCCGACTCAAGGAGCCTGAGTTGTTATCATCGCAAGGGGTTATGAAGGAGTTGCAAGATGGCGCACAATGCTACATAGTTTTTACGCATTTAGAGGTAGAGAAAAGAGGAGAAACGTCAATGATACCGGTTGTGCACGAGTTTGAGGATGTGTTTTCAGAAGAAGTGTCAGGGTTGCCGCCTAGTAAAGAGGTGGAGTTCACTATTGATCTGGTGCTAGGAACCGGTCTAGTGTCAATGGCTCCGTATCGTATGGCTCCAACGAAGTTGGTGGAACTCAAGAGTCAAATAGAGGAGCTACTGGGAAAACAGTTCATACGACCCAGTACTTCGCCTTGGGGAGCACAGTGATGTTGGTGAAGAAGAAGGATGTAAGTTCACGTTTGTATGTGGACAACAAGCAGTTAAACAAGATGACCATCAAGAACAAGTATCCCCTTCCGAGAATTGACGACTTGATGGATCAGTTGCATTGGTCGTCGGTGTTCTCAAAAATTGATTTGCGGTCGGGATACCACCAGATTTTAGTGAAGGCTGATGATGTGCAGAAGACGGTCTTCCGGTCTCGATGTGGACACTATGAGTACATGGTTATGCCTTTTGGTGTGACCAATGCTCCAGCGGTGTTCATGGACTACATGAACAGGATTTTCAGACAATTTTTGGATAAGTTTGTCGTAGTCTTCATAGACGACATACTTATCTATTCCATGACTCAGGAGGAAAATGCAGAACACTTGAGGTTGGTGCTTAGTGTCCTATGTAACATCCCTAAGGAATATTACTAATATTTAAAATTTAAAATCCGAAATAAACATAAATACCGCATTTAATATAAAGCCATTTCCCAAAAACATGGGAAATTTAAAACTTTATGTAAACGTCATAAAACCAAGAGTCCATAATTTTTATAAAACTAAAACAACATTCACATGGCTCCCAAAGGATTACATATTTATCTCAAAAATCAAAATAATAACATATAAATAAAATCCCAGCTATCCCTCGCTCTGAGTCTAAGCATCTCCTGACCCACCTGTCAAATCATCTGCTCCCGGATAACGAGTCATCCGATCATCGCCACACACACACAGAAAAGGTGAGTTATGCATAATATATATAAACAAATACATGAAATAAATATGCCACCCATCCCAAAAGAACATAACTAAAATTTCACAATTGTCAAATTACCCAACCATGACCTCATAGTCCTTCATGAGTCATATACATGAACTAGGTTTGGGGACTCCACTGTGCTCCCACGAAACAAACTCATTCGTGGTCCAACCCTATGAGCCTATCCCGCTCATAGTCCTGCCCTACAGACTCCTCGCTTGTAGTAAATCATCCAAGCCTCATAACTTGGACCTTGGCACACACGCAATCACCATATTATGGACTCCTCGCCCAATAGTAGCTGATGGGAACATAACCGTTCCTTGCCCATCGTGCGCCCGACACATGTAATCACTATACTAAGGACTCCTCGCCCATTAGTAGCCGACGGGAACTCAACCAGTTCCATGCCCATCATGTGTCCAACCATCAAGCACATCCCAGACCCCTATTGGACTTAGTCCTTCAAGCCCAAACACCACACCACATGCATATACTTCCTATACTTAGGAAAAAGTAGCGAAACCAACACATACAAGCACAACAACCATAGTAATTCGCATAAATTCGCTTAAGCCAGGGACTCTTGCCCAAGCTAAGCCCTCAGCCTCGCTTAGGCGAGTGCTTAGGCTAGTTCACCTCGCCTAAGCGAGTTTAAAATAGTGGCATCATCATGTTATCTCGCTTAGGCGAGATCCTCTAGTTTGGGCGAGACACACCTTCGCTTAAACAACACACAAACCTCGCCTAGACGAGTATTCGACACAAAAATCACCAATGCACTTTGAGAACTTGCTTAGGCGAGCCACTCTCGCCTAGGCGAGACTGTCCATTGCTCAGAACTCAAAACCTCTCGCCTGGGCAAGATATCGCGCTCAAAACTCCCAGGTTTCCTCGTGACCTCGCTTAGGCGAGTGCCTCTCGCCTGAGCGATAAACCATGTCGCTCAACCCTTTTCCTGGTCGCCCAGGCGATAACCATGAACCAGAACCAAAAGTGAGACTCTACAACTCTCGCTTAAGCGAGGTGGACCTACTTGGACGAGACTTGCAGGGTTTCAAGTCTGTTCACGCACTCAATCCACCCCGACCTTGCCCAATTCACACCAAAAACATACCAAAACAAAATTCGATCATTGCCCAACATAAAACATTGGCTAGCAAACATCAATCATGTTATTTCATCCATTCATATTACCCCAATTCGAGATTGAGTCATCCTTACCAAATTCCATACCAAAACCCTCATTATACCCAATATAAGCACAAAAGACTTTGCACCCAAATAGCAAACCAACTAATTTACATTCACAGTACATAGGATACGAAAATGTACATCTTTTAGAATTCACGTGAGAAAGCCAATAATTCCAGAATCATAGCACACAAATCAGTGAATTTACATGCACAAAGACAGCTCCCCTAACCTGAAATTAGTGATCAAAGTTGAGACCAACAGGACCCTTGATCCACAATTGCCTTCTTGCTTCAGCCCTTGCACACCCAAAACTTAACTCACACGCTCAATCTCGTGCTCCTCTCTATACCAGTTCACCACACTGCCAAAACCCTTCCCTTTACCTAAAATTTGGCTTTTATAAGTGTCTTTAGGATGGGTTTTATAAACTAAAACGAAATTGGGCTTAATTGTGGTTTTAATTCCTCTTTAATGTTAATTATATGGTGGTTTTTCCAACCCTCTTGGCTGCCCCATTCTGCTAGGTTCTCTCTACCTTTCCACATTCATTCCAAGCTAAATTTAGTAAAAATAAAGGTTAAGTTCTGTCTACCAAAGTTTGAACTCGTGACCCTTCACTCATAATGCCAAAGCACATCCATTATGCCAATTCACATTTTGTGATACACCCCAATCAATATAAGTTTACATTACCAATTCCATACTCATACATATTATTAAAAAACAATAATAAAACAACAACACATAATTGGCATACAATTAGGACTCGAACCCAAGTCCTCTCACACAATCACAGTACTCTCAACCATTTGAGCTAGTACTTTTTCACGTCACATCAAATAATAATTAACGCCATAAGGGCACTTTCTACCCGCATTTATTTATTAATTAATTATTTAATTAATTAATTTTCACGGGTCTTACAATTCCCCCACCTTTAAATGTTTTCGTCCTCGAAAATAGGATTTACCAGCAAAGAGGTGAGGATAAGACTTCCTCATAAGATCCTCCATCTCCCAAGTCATCTCCTGGGTTGCCTCGTCCTAGAGAACCTTCACAGTCTGAATCTCCTTCCCTTTGAGTTGTTTGACTTGAGAATCTAGAATTCTCACTGGTCCAACTCCTAAAGTCAGATTCTTACTCACCTGAACATCATCCTGCTCCACCACATGAGTAGGATCCGCCACATACTTTCTCAACTGTGATACGTGGAAGACATTGTGCAGGTTTGCCAAGTGAGGTGGCAATGCAATCTCGTACGCCACCAGTCCAATTCGCCTCGTAATCTGATACGGCCCAATGAATCGAGGAGTCAACTTCCTCGACTTAAATGCTTTCCCAATACCTGTTGTAAGTGTAACCTGGAGGAACACGTGGTCACTAGCCTCAAACTCAAGTGGCCTCCTCCTCTTATCTGCGTAGGATTTTTGCCTACTCTGAGTTGCACGCATCCGATCCTGTATTACCCTCACTTTCTCAGTAGTCTGTTGTAAGAACTCTGGACCAAGTACCACAGACTCTCCATCCTACTGCTAGCACAAAGGTGTCTGACATCTCCGGCCATACAAGGCCTCGTAAGGTGCCATCCCAAAGCTGGAATGGTAGCTATTATTATAAGTGAATTCCACCAGCGGCAGCACATCACTCCACGTCCCGAGATGATCCAGAACACATGTTCTCAATAAGTCCTTCAGAGACTGTATGATCCTCTCAGACTGGCCATTAGTTTGGGGATGATATGCCAAACTCATTCTCAACTGGGTGCCCAAGGTGTTCTGCAGGGACTGTCAGAATCTCGAGGTGAACCTCGGATCCCTATCTGAGATGATACTCGTAGTCACACAGTGCAACCTAACTATCTCCCTGACACACAACTCCGCCAATTTATCTAGGGACATCTTCTGATTGATTGGCAAGAAGTGAGCGCACTTTGTCAATCTATCCACTATTACCCAAATAGAATCATGGCCCCTCACCGACCTTGGCAGGTATGTAACAAAATCCATGGAAATGTTGTCCCATTTCCACTGAGGAATCTCAAGAGGCTCCAACGTACCACTTGGCCTTTGATGCTCGATCTTCGCTTTTTGGCACACTAAGCAAGATGCTACATAATCTGCCACATCAGTTTTCATGCCAGTCCACGAGAAAGTCGCCTTCAAGTCCTTGTACATCTTAGTCATACCTGGATGTATGCTAAGACGACTCTTATGCCCTTCATCCAAGAGCATCTTCCTCAATACCCGACTGCTGGGTACACACACCCTCTCTCTGAAACACAGGATACCATCTCTGCCCATCTTGAAGTCCTTTCTCTTCTCTGTGCCCAACTCACTAATAATATGTCGCAGTTCCTGATCCTTACCCTGTTCCACCCAAACCTCATCCAGGAACTCATTAGTGATCCTCAACATACTGCACCGTATTGGACCTGCCTTCATATCCTACCCCAGATTCATATCTCGCAGCTTCTTAATCAGCTCCAACTCCTTAATCATCATGGCCGACACATGAGCTTTCTTCCTGCTTAGAGCATCTGCTACGACATTAGCCTTACCAGGGTGGTATAATAGCTCAAAGTCGTAATCCTTCAAGTATTCCATCCAACGCCTCTGCCTCATATTCAACTCCTTCTAATCAAATAAGTACTTTAAACTTTTATGATCGCTGAATACCTGAAACTGAGCCCCATACAAATAGTTCCTCCATGTTTTGAGAGCAAAAACCACCGCCGCTAATTCCAAGTCATGTGTAGGATAGTTTTTCTCATGTACCTTCAGTTGACGAGATGCATAAGCAATAGGCCGTTTCTCCTGCATCAACACACAACCTAGACCCTGGTATGAAGCATCACAGTACACCTCAAACGTCTTGGTTGTGTCAAGAATAACTAGTATAGGTGCAGTGGTTAATCTCCTCTTCATGTCCTCAAAATAGACTTCACACTCATTTGTCCAAGAGAAAGGCTGGTCCTTCCTGGTGAGTTGAGTCAATGGACTCACCATCTTGGAAAACCCTTCAACAAACCGCCTGTAATAACTCGCCAGACCCAAGAAGCTTCTCACCTCAGTCTGTCTGTGGTCTCTCCCACTTCACCATTGTCTCAATCTTCGCTGGGTCCACCGCTATGCCTTGGGCTGAGATTACATGGCCCAAGAATTGTACCTCATCCAGCCAAAACTCACACTTCGACAACTTCCCATACAGTTTATGCTCTTTGAGAATTCCCAGCACCACTCTTAGATGATCTGCATGTACATCCCCACTTTCAGAGTATATCAATATGTCATCAATAAACACGACAACAAACTAATCCAAGTACGGTTGGAATATTCTGTTCATGTAGTCCATGAAAATGGCAGGAGCATTTGTCACCCCGAACGACATCACTACATACTCGTAATGACTGTATCGTGACCTGGACACCGTCTTCTGCATATCCTCTGGTTTGACTAAGATTTGATGATATCCAGACCTCAAGTCAATCTTAGAGAACATTGCGGCTCCCCTCAGCTGATCCAGCAGATCGTCTATCCTCGACAACGAATACTTATTCTTTATAGTCAGTTTATTCAACTGACGATAATCAACACAACCTCGAACTACCGTCCTTTTTCTTTACTAATAGTACCGGTGCTACCCAAGGTGATGCACTCGGCCGGATGAACTTCTTCTCAAGCAAGTCTTCTATTTGCTTCTTCAACTCAGCCAACTATGCGGGTGCCATTCTATAAGGCGCCATGGATACTGGGCCAGCTCCATGGATAAGATCGATGGTGAAATCTACATCCCTGCTAGGTGGCAACTCTGATATTTCATCTGGAAACACATCCACATACTCCTCCACTATAGGAATCACACTGATCTTCTCGGTGGTGCTATTCTTCTCTACATGAGCCATTATCATAAAACAGGTGGCTCCAGCTTCCACTTCATTAATCGCCTTCTGAGACGAGATTAGCTCCAATCCCTCATGCTCTGGGAATACCAAACTGTGCCGTCCACAATCAATTATAATGTGATTGTTAGACAGCCAGTCCATCCCCAAGATTACATCCAGTCCCTCCAAAGGCAAGCATACCAAGTTCACCTTGAATCTGCGACCTGTCACTTCCATTGAACACCTAACGCAGACTGAACTGGTAGCCACTTGACCTGAGGAGGGAGTTGAAACAAGCAACTTACACCCCAAATCCATTTCACCAAATTCAATCTCCCCACACACGCATTAGCAATGAAGGAATGTGTTGCTCCAGAATCGAACAACACCAAGACTATCTGACACAACAATAAGCATGGTTCGAGAATGAGATTACCTGATTTAATAGCCTCTGTGGAGGTCAATGCAAAGACCTGGGTAGACACTCTAGCTCTCTCTGCTAGTGATGCTGCTGGCTTCTTCACACCCAAATTCTTCTTTTTTGGGCAATTGTTGGCGAAGTGTCCCGATTTGTTGCATATAAAGCACTTGTGACGGTCGCCTGACCCTCCTACTCCACCTGCCAGTTGAGGAAAATTCCTCTTCAGGTGGGGTCTGCCACACTGGTAGCAAGTGGGACCCTGAGATGTCTGTGGTCGGCTGTAAGGCTTTTTCATCTGCCTAGCCTCAGCGACATTTTTTTGATGTCGGCTCACAACTGGACCAGGGCCCTTCTTTAGATGCTCAACACTCTTGGCATGTTTCACTAAGACGAGAAATCTCCTTTCTCGTAAGGGAGTCACCACTTTCTTAAGCTCATGTTTGAGTCCTCGCTCAAACTTCTAACATTTCCATTCTTCAGTAATGTTCTGCGAGTAATATCTCGCCAGATGCTCAAACCTGTTTACATGCTCTTGCACGGTCATATCTCCCTGCTGTAGTGCAAGAAACTCTGCCTCCTTGTCCTGCCTGACTGTGTCAGGAAGATATTTCTCCAGGAAACGAGTCCTGAAGTTGGTCCAATTGACCTCTTCCTCCCGGGTTTGCATCTGCTGCTACATCCCACTCCACAGTACTCAGCGTCATCATTCAGCAGATAGGTGGCGAAAAGGAGTTTCTGCTCATCTTGACAATTCATCACCTTAAAAATCTTTTCACATTTGCGGAGCCATGCATCCGCTTCATCAGGAGAGGCTTTACTAGTGAACTCAGCTGGCTTGTGGCACAAGAAGTCCTCCACGGTCGGCACCCTGATTGGTGCAATCGCCATCCTAGGCTGCATTGCTACGGGTGGCAGCACCGCATCCACCATCCGGTGAATAGCCTCAGCGATGTCATCAACACCACTACTTCTCCTCCTCCTATTAGCAGCCATAGCCTGGATACGCCACATTACAACTGTCAAAAATTAATCACTTAGTCAAACAAAACCACTCACACCTTTTCAACATTCAACTCAATCACACAACAAACAATCACATTGATAAGCTCATTCCCTACTAGCCCCAAAATATTTAAAAAAATATTTTCAAAACTTTTGCTCTGATACCAATTTTAACATCCCTAAGGAATATTACTAATATTTAAAATTTAAAATCCGAAATAAACATAAATACTGCATTTAATATAAAGCCATTTCCCAAAAACACGGGAAATTTAAAACTTTAATGTACACATCATAAAACCAGGAGTCCATAATTTTTATAAAACTAAAACAATATTCACAAGGCTCCCAAAGGATTACATATTTATCTCAAAAATCAAAATAATAACAGATAAATAAAATCTCAGTTATCCCTCGCTCCGAGTCTAAGCATCTCCTGACCCACCTGTCAAATCATCTGCTCCCGGATAACGAGTCATCCGATCATCGCCACACACACACAGAAAGCCTAAGCTATGCATAATATATATAAACAAATACATGAAATAAATATGCCACCCATCCCAAAATAACATAACTAAAATTTCACAATTGTCAAATTACCCAACCATGACCTCATAGTCCTTCATGAGTCATATACATGAACTAGGTTTGGGACTCCACTGTGCTCCCACGAAACAAACTCATTCGTGGTCCAACCCTATGAGCCTATCCTGCTCATAGTCCTGCCCTATAGACTCCTCGCTTGTAGTAAATCATCCAAGCTTCATAACTTGGACCTTGGCACACACGCAATCACCATATTATGGACTCCTCGCCCAATAGTAGCTGATGGGAACATAACCGTTCCTTGCCCATCGTGCGCCCAACACATGTAATCACCATACTAAGGACTCCTCGCCCATTAGTAGCCGACGGGAACTCAACCAGTTCCATGCCCATCATGTGTCCAACCATCAAGCACATCCCAGACCCCTATTGGACTTAGTCCTTCAAGCCCAAACACCACACCACATGCATATACTTCCTATACTTAGGAAAAAGTAGCCAAACCATCACACACAAGCACAATAACCATAGTAATTCGCATAAACTCGCTTAAGCCAGGGACTCTCGCCCAAGCTAAGCCCTCAGCCTCGCTTAGGCTAGTTCACCTCGCATAAAATAGTGGCATCATCACGTTATCTCGCTTAGGCGAGATCCTCTCGCCTGGGCGAGTCACAGCTTCACTCAAACAACACACAGACCTCGCCTAGACGAGTATTTGAGACAAAAATCACCAATGCACTTCGAGAACTCGCTTAGGCGAGCGACTCTCGCCTAGGCGAGAGTGTCCATCGCTCATAACTCAAAACCTCTCGCCTGGGCGAGATATCGCGCTCAAAACTCCCAGGTTTCCTCGTGACCTCACTTAGGCGAGTGCCTCTCGCCTGAGCGAGAGACCATGTCACTCAACCCTTTGCCTGGTTGCCCAATTCACACCACAAAACATACAAAAACAGAATTCGATCATTCCCAGCATAAAACAATGGCTAGCAAACATCAATCATGTTATTTCATCCATTCATACTACCCCAATTCGAGATTGAGTCATCCTTACCAAATTCCATACCAAAACCCTCATTATACCCAATATAAGCACAAAAGACTTTGCACCCAAATATCAAACCAACTAATTTACATTCACACTACATAGAATATAGATATGTACACCATTTAGAATTCATGTGAGAAAGCCAATAATTCCAGAATCATAGCACACACATCAGTGAATTTACATGCACAAAGACAACTCCCCTAACCTGAAATTAGTGATCAAAGTTGAGACCAACATGACCCTTGATCCACAATTGCCTTCTTACTTCAGCCCTTGCACACCTAAAACTAAACTCACACGCTCAATCTCGTGCTCCTCTCTATACCAGTTCACCACACTGCCAAAACCCTTCCCTTTACCTAAAATTTGGCTTTTATAGGTGTCTTTAGGATGGGTTTTAAAAACTAAAACTAAATTGGGCTTAATTATGGTTTTAATTCCTCTTCAATGTTAATTATATGGTGGTTTTTCCAACCCTCTTGGCTGCCCCATTCTGCTAGGTTCTCTCTACATTTCCACATTCATTCCAAGATAAATTTAGTAAAAATAAAGGTTAAGTTCTGTCTACCAAGGTTTGAACTCATGAACCTTCACTCATAATGCCAAAGCACATCCACTATGCCAATTCACATTTGGTGATACACCCCAATGAATATAAGTTTACATTACCAATTCCATACTCATACGTATTATTAAAAATCAATAATAAAACAACAACACATAATTGGCATACATAGGACTCAAAATCAAGTCCTTTCACACAATCAAAGTACTCTTAACCATTTGAGCTAGTACTTTTCCACGTCACATCAAACAATAATTAATGCCATAAGGGCGCTTTCTACCTGCATTTATTAATTAATTAATTATTTAATTAATTAATTTTCACGAGTCTTACATCCCAAGGGAGAAGCAACTATATGCCAACTATAATGAAGTAGATTTTTTGGGACATGTGATATCTGCTCAAGGAATAGCGGTGGATCCACCGAAGGTCGATGCGGTGATTAAGTGGGAGAGTCCCAAGTCAGCCACAAAGATCAGGAGCTTCGTGGGTTTAGCTGGCTACTATAGGAGATTCCTAGAAGGATTCTCCAAGATAGTGGCGCCTCTAACATAGCTTACCCGGAAGGACTAACCTTTCACTTGGACGAATAAGTGTGAGGAAAGCTTTCAAGAGCTTAAGCGGAGGTTGACGAGTGCTTCTATACTGGTGATTGCAGATGTTGGTAAACCCTTTGAGGTTTATTGTTATGCCTTTCATCTAAGTTTGGGCTGTGTGTTGATGCAAGAGAAGAAGGCAGTGGCATATGTTTCGAGGCAACTCAAAGTGCATAAGAGGAACTACCCCACTCATGACCTAGAGTTAGCAGCCATCGTGTTTGCCTTGAAGATATGAAGGCACTATCTTTATGGTGCTCAATTTCGAGTGTTCAGTGATCACAAGAGTCTTAAGTATATATTTGATCAGAAAGAGTTGAACATGAGGCAAAAGAGGTGGATGGAATTCTTGAAGGACTATGATTTTGAGCTACTTTATCATCTGGGGAAGGCAAATGTGGTAGTAAATGCCTTGAGTAGGAAGACAGTGCATACTGCACACCTTATGATCAAGGAGGTGGAGTTGTTGGAGAAATTCAGAGATATGAAGCTACAGGTGGAGTTGGGATCCAGTTCATTAGGTGTAGTACTTTGACTATATCTAGTGACTTCTTGGCCTCAGTTAAAGAGAGACAATTATTGGATGTGAGTTTGAACTGAGTGAGAGAACAACTTGGATTAGAGGAAGCGAAGGATTTCACATTGGGAAGTGATGGTATACTTAGGTTCCAGGGTAGGGTGTGTGTACTAGATGATGCTGAGATGAAGAGGTTGATCCTTGCGGAAGTGCATAAGAGTCGTCTTAGCTTGCATCCTGGCATGACTAAGATGTACCAAGATCTCAAGGAAACCTTATGGTGGTAGGGTATGAAGAAAGATGTAGATCAGTTTGTATCAGCCTGTTTGACATGTCAGAAGGCAAAGGTGGAGCACCAGAGACCTAGTGGAATTCTACAGCCTTTGGAAATATAGTGTGGAAATGGGATAGCATAGCCATGGACTTTGTGACCCATTTGCCACGAACCTTCCAAGGCCATGATATGATTTGGGTTGTAGTAGACCGATTGACTAAGAGTGCTCATTTCTTGGCGATGAACTTGAGGATGTCCATGGCCAAGTTGGCTTAGCTGTACATTAAGGAGATTGTTAAGTTGCATGGGGTACCTTCGAGCATTGTTTCAGACAGGGATCCACAGTTCACTTCCCAGTTTTGGCAGATGTTATAAAGTGCTTTTGGTAGCAAACTAACCATGAGTTCAACCTATCATCCCCAAACTGATGGCCAATCTGAGAGAACAATTCAGTTGGTTGAGGTCTTATTGAGGACATGCGTACTGGATCATCTAGGTGCTTGGGATGAAGTTTTGCCTTTGATAGAGTTCACCTACAACAACAATTTCCATGCAAGCATCGACATGGCACCGTGTGAGGCTCTATACGGAAGGAAGTGTAGGACCCCTCTTTGTTGGTATCAAGATGGGGAAGCAGTATTGGTTGGGCTAGAGTTGTTGGAGCATACTACCGAGAAGGTGAGAATGGTGAGGGATATGTAGGCTTCTTAGAGTAGACAAAAGGCTTATGTAGATCGCAGGAGGAGAGCCTTGGAATTCACGGTTGGAGATCATTTATTCCTGAGGGTGACACGAACCACTGGTGTGGGAAGGGCTCTCCGCTCGAGGAAGCTTTCTCCTTAGTTTCTTGGCCCTTATTAGATCTCGAGAAGGATTGGGCCTGTGGCTTATGAGATTGCTTTGCCTCCTTAGTTGGCAAATCTCCACCCGGTGTTCCACGTGTCACAATTGAGGAAGTATGTCTTTGATCCATCTCATGTGTTGGAAGCCGAGGATGTTCTAATTTGGGTTGTAGTGGACCAATTGACTTAGAGGATAGCCAAGTTGAGGAACGTAAGGGAAAACCAGTCAGTTTAGTCAAAGTCATCTGGGACTGGAGGACAAGTGACTCTACTTGGGAGTTAGAGGAGGATATGAGCAAGTCACATCCACATCTATTTTTTTGGTAAGTCTCCATTTTCGAGGTTGAAAATTTTTGCTGTTGGGGAGAATGTAAGGCCCACTTTTATTTAGTGTCCTAATGTTTAAGGGCTGCTACACTGTTGGGCCTAAAGGCTGGCTCATAGGGTGCGAAGGCCCCTAAAGCAGCCAAGGTCCCTCATTTGCAGCTCACTCTGAAAAATCAGTGCCATAAAACCTTTGTTAGGGTTTGTCCCTCCGTCCCATTCGAGCTAGTTCAACTTCGTTCACCCTTCATGTAAGTCTGTTCTTGAACCATGCTTTTCTCTTTCTAAGCTAGTTTTTGTGGTTTTTGTTGGGTTCAATATAGTAACCCTGTTATTCTTCCTTTGTCACTATTCTCAGCTCTCGAGTCCGCTCTTGAAGCTGCTGGGTTCGTTGAGTCTGGTGTCGAAGCCCTTTGCCAAGCGAAAGATCGCAGGAAGCCACTGTTCCCATTTTCGACCTCTTGCCTAGGCGAAAGGAGCTCGCTTGTGTAAGAGGACCCTCTCGCCTGAGCGAGACCTCTCTACTTGAGCGAAACCTTTCTGCCTGAGCGAGGAGCTGAGCGAGAGTGCATATTGGTTCTATTTTCTCCTCTGTCCTTGTATGTTTGCCACATGTTTGGGTGAATTAATATGTTAAAAGCATGGAATGAGTGATGTGCATGTATGGAATTGGTTCATGGAGTGAATATGATGAGTTTGGTATGGTTTCGGTATGGAATATGAATGAAGGTGGGTTATAAAGTTTGGCATGAGATTGGTATGCATGATAAGTACCTACTTGGTTGGTGAAACATGATTTGTTTGTGGTTAGGACGTAATTCCATGATAGTTTCATGGTGGTGCCTCATTGGTTAGGGCATAATTCCATGAGCCTCTAGGTGAGACCTCATGGTGGTGCCTCAGTTGGTCGGAACGTAATTCCATGACCCCTGTTAGTAGGAGTTCATGGTGGTGCCCTATCTATATAATTTAGTAAGGATTCAACGTAAGGATTGCATTCTAACACTCTAAAGTGTCAGTTAGTCTCACATAGAGCGTACTGACTCGAGTGGTGAGAGTAGTAGGAGGGCTGTAACCCATTAAGGGCTAACCTTATGTGTGGGGGATGAGACACTAGAACAATTAGCTCGGTAGAGCGGTAAAAGCCACCATAAGTGCAAGCATCTACTGAATCCGACTAATTATATGTATTCGAATGAGTTGTGTCTGAGTCTTAGTGTATTGTTTGCAGGTCATAACATGATTTGTTGGCTTATGCATATTGAACTATAAAATTGTACGTAGTTGTATGATAAATCATTTTCTACTCTAGCTTACCCTTTTATTTGTTGTATGTCTTGCTTGTATGGTTCTCTCTTTTTACGATGATCATTAATTTATTGATATGAGCAGATGCGAGAAATTCTCGTAGCCAACAGAGAAATGGTGACTCTGCTGCATAACCTGCTTGGGCTGGATTCCTTTTACTTGGAGTTTTCTTTTAGGGCTACGACCCATGTGTTGTCTTGTCTTTAAGTTTTACTTTGAAATGTTGTTGATACATTATGATATTATGTTACCAGCATCGTGGTGTGCTTGAGTTTCCTTCCTGTTTCTTTTGGACAATTGTAAGGAGTAACATTTACACTCTAGGGCCATGCTTACTATATTAATCTGTGTGACGCTTCCTTTAATTAGGGTCATTAATTAAATGGGGTGTTACACATACCATTATTTAAAGATAAACAAAAAATGACTTTATTCACTAAATAAAAGGAATCACACATCCACAACTAATAATTATAATCTAAACAAAATCTTCACAATTGAAAAGATATCTACTATAATTATAAGAAAACAAACTAATAGGGATAATACCTAAATACAGCTATTTAAATTCTTGACAACTGTCCTCTTTTCTGATTTTTTTGTCATTTCAAAATTTTTATTTCTCGTTTATTGATGTGACCTCATTAAGCCTCATAGCTTAGGCCATTGGCTAGGCCCATTTCTTTTATTTTATTTTATTTTATTTTATTTTTAATTAAATAAAAGTTGTTCTAATTGGGTTTGTTTTGCTAATTGTAGCGTATTTTTCCAAGCTGCAAATTATTGAAATGTTGGCATTGGGCTTGTGGCCTAATTCTTCTCCATGCCTTCCGCACACACCAGATTTCCTCACCCCTCTTGATTGGGCCTCGAGCATCCCAATTTCATTCGCACACCTCACACGTCTACAAAATGGCATCCAGCGCATTCTTCAAGCATCGCCTAATTGAGTCTTCTATGGGCCTGCAACCAGAAAGCTCTTCTACGCGTGACAAGTGCAGCCCAACAACACATTTTTCCTCCACGTGTAGCATGCATCTTTCTTCATTTGTTTTTAATTGGGTCGAGACTCATCATTCAACAGCCCAATCAAGTACTCTCCACGCATAAGCAAACTTTTCTCCCACGTGAAAGTTGTGCTAGGGTTTCTCACTTCAAGCGTCTAATTCCTTCTTCTCAAGAGGCGTCGTTGGCTTTTCTTGCCTCAAACCATCACGCGTTCCTTTCGTAAAGCCTTTGTTAGGGATTCTTCATCACGTGTGAATCACCAACCGCTGGGATTCGATATTTGAACCCTCCTTTTCTCCTTTCACGTTTTTCCTTTTGTTGTCGTTAGGAATCTGTTAGATGGCCTCCTCTTCGTTGTTGTTTATCGGCTGCCTTTCCACCTATATAAAGGCAAGCCAACCTCATGTATGGATCAACTTAGATGAATGAGATAGTGGTTGAGATAAACCCCCATTCGTCAGCTCACCCTTCCCCTTAGATGAGGATTTCTCCTCCTAGGGCTCCAAACACCGTGTGTGTGTGTGAGTTTCCAATGAGAAACCAAAGAGAATCATCCTTTATCGAGTGTTCCGCTGCATATGGATGGTCTTCCGCGAGCTTCAATCAGTAGAACACCAATTGGAGAGGTTTTCTGGCAAATTTCGAGATAGACTGGCCTCATCAAGTGGTATTTAGAGCCACTCGGTTCTCAGAGGTCTTCAAAGATAAGTGTTCTTCATCTTATTTTTGTTCTTCTTTAATTTTTTGTTTGAATCTGTCTTGTTCATGCTCTGCTTGAGTCTGATTTTTTTCTCTTTTGAATTTGTGCCGTTGTGTTTTATTGTTGATATTGATTCCAAAATGTTTGTTCTAATTTTCCTGAATCAATACTATGACGAAATGTCTAGATTGTTGAATCTGCCGCTCAATGCATGTTAGTTAGGTTTTATTTTCAATTTGATTACCTAGCTTTCAATTTTCTATTCTTGTGTTTTGTCTTAGTTTTTGTTTAATTCGTTTTATATGTCACTGAATTCCATAGACGTTGTGCCTAATTTGTTTATTGTTCATTGTTTCACTTTTGTTCAGTCTATGTTCTGTTCTATTTTTAATTGATTAGTTCTTGTGATTGTATGAGTTCTGAATTTGCTATTAGATCATTAGCAAATTGTCTACAGTGCCAATTGATACTCTTCTTGTTCAATTATGCTTAAACTGCCTCTGTATTCATGATAGAAAAATCCATTGCTGACCAATGATTGTAATGACTTAACTCTACTTCTTCCACTGCATTCATGATACATTTGATTCTATTTAGATTGTTTACATGGAAGTCTAGTTGGTTTTGGTCCACACATAGGCTGAGTCTTTGTTGTTTTGTTTGCCTTAGTTGTTTCTAAGCTACACTTTGACTTTTCTGCTATGTGCAAACTACTTTAGTTTTGCAGGCCAATGTGCAACTGCTGAGTTTTTGGTAATTTGTTTGACTCAATGCTTGATTTTAAAACCAGTACCGTGTTTTCATTCCAGTATTGGTGTGAGGTCTTGTGATTGAAACATATTTTGCATAGTAGTTTAAAGACTACATCTATTTCACTCCATTGTGTTGTTTTATGTGTTGGAAGCACTTTAGTTTCTTAATTTGAATGCTTTGGCCGAGATCCTGTTGTTGTTTTCACTACAGCTTTTGCAATATCAATTACCTTGAGAAAATATATTATGGTGTTCTGTTTTGCTGAATTAGTGTTTCTAATATTTCTCCACCTATCCAAGGTTGATTTTCTTTGCTTACATTAATTTACAACATATTCATAACTGGCAGACTTTTGTGCTTGTCTGAGCTGATTGAGTTGCATATTGTTGTTGTGTACTCCTTGGTTATATCATGTTGTGTGGCAATGAATCTTGCACATTCTATTTTTGATGTCTCCTTTCTGGCCTTCATTGTTCACTATAGTTGTTTTTGGCCATTTCTGTTTCCTTGATTCAACATCAGTCATTTCTGTTTTCTACCACTGCTATCTATTTAACTCAATAGTGTTTTATGATGTCTGATTCATTTGTGTGAATTCTGCTGCAGAATTGTTGGTCTTGCTAATTCAAGTCTGCTACATATTGCTAATTGTTTGCATTGCCCTAGAGTTTCTTGCGAAGTCATTGTTGTTTAGTGTGCTTTTCATCATTTTTTTAGTTGAATCAATTTTGAAATCTGTTATATGCAATTGACCATTTGAATGGACTTGGAAAACTGCAATTGAAGTGAATTGTGATTTAAAGGAATAGATGCACATGATCTGTGTAAGTTGAAAATAAAATCTGTGGAAAAGATATATGATGCGAAAATATGCAATGCCAGATAGTGTGTGAATCATTTGAGTGAAAAGAATGAGTGAATCAAAAACAGTTCACAACTTAGTATTGACCATTCCTTTGAAAAATAATGTGCATATGCTCTTGATTTAACTTGTTTTTTTAGTCTTGTTTGAATTTTGGTTTTGTTTGACCATATTCTAGACCTATTCTTTAGGTTCTCTTTTGTGTGCCATCCCTTATTGCTTTGCCTTTGTTTCTTGATTGTCTTTGTTGGCTATCCTTTGAGTTTGTCTATTAAATCTCTCACTTGATGTTGTCCAATTCTTCCATTTGAGCTTTTATTGATTTCTCCTCCTAGGGTTCAAAACACTATGTGTGTGTGTGTGAGTTTCTAGTGAGAAACCAGAGAGAATCGTCCTTTATCGAGTCTTCCGCTGCGTATGGATGGTGTTCCCCGACCTTCAATCGGTAGACCACCAATCAAAGTGGTTTTCAAGTGAATTTCGTGACGGACCGGTTTTGAGATATTGGATGTAGGGAGTCGTCTAGTTTTCAGCGTGGTTTGGGTCCAGTTTGAGGCGAATGTTTGTTGTAGATGGTGCGGATTATGTATATTGTAAGAAGGATTTGTGCCAGCTTTTTAGTTTACTGCTGGCTAGTTTAGATAGGATGTCGGCCCTGACATTTTCACTTCTAGGGATGTGTTGGAGCATACACAATCAAAAGCGGATTGGATGACGTTGTGGACAAGATGATAGTTGTACTGCACCTAGGCGGCCTAACATGACTATAATAGTAAAGTCCGCCTACATAACCCCCAAGGATGCAAATAGTAACTAGATAAATCAAGCGGAACAATTGGCGTCCACCGTGGGGCACGAAGTAACACCTTACGTATCAACTCGCCTTTCTTGATGATGGTTTCTACTCGCAGCAGAGCTAGAGTGACGAAGCAAACTGAATCAGGGCCTGCAACGCCTACTGGCACCATCCCGGACTTGGCCGCCATCCTTGAAGGCCAAGCCAAAATGTAACAAGAGATGGCTGATCTGAAGAAGCGCAGTGCTGATGAGATGTAGGCTCTCAGACAAGAAAACTCCCAACTAAGGAGGAAGATTGAGGCTGACCCCACCCAGAAGGGAAAAGCCAAAGGAGCATCAGAAGCCACAAAGTCTCCAGCTTACCAGCCTAGTGAGGAAGAAAGCGAGTACAATCCTACCCCGCACACAGCAGACACCCATCATCTCTACCCATCACACACACTTGCACCCCACCCTCCCAGGACACCCCGCAACACCTACCCCCGCTGCCACCCTTCCCACTACTCATATCCCACCTTACAACTTTACTTCCACCTTTCCCACCTTCATCCATCATCCTATTTCGTCTCATCCATTACCACCCCAACCACCCAGGTGTCGCCACCCTTTTACCGATTCTCGCCGCGACAAGCGCCCCACCCAACCAACCAGCCATGAACCCCAATCTGCCCTCACTGATGTTGCCCTAACTGATCCCCCATTATGCGACACAATTAACACCATCTCTGGCGGCATTGCTAGTGGCGGGTCTACCTCCTCAGCCAAAAAGAAACATCTCTGCCAACTCTAGTCCATTAACCACATAACCCACTCCCACCATAGACGCTGCATGCCTCTCATTACCTTTACAGACGATGATTTCCGTGGCATCGATCACCAGCAGGACGACCCCATAGTCATCACGGTCGAACTTAAAAACTATGCGGTCAAGAAGGCTCTTTTCGACCAAGGCAATTCAGTTGACATCTTATATTGGATGACATACCAGAAAGTACAGCTTCCCACTACTGCCATGGTCCCCTATGATGAACCTATATACGGCTTCTCCAGGGAGAAGGTCTCCACTCGCGGGTACATCGATCTCCATACCGTTTTTCGTGATGGCACTCAAACCAAAACAATCCCCATTCGTTTCCTTGTCGTAGACGCGCCTACATCATACAATGTCCTCCTCAGCCGACCATCCTTCAACACTCTAGGCATTATTGTATCTACGACATACTTGGCCATGAAATTCCCATCTCCATCTGGTGAGATTCTTACCATCCACAGCGACCAACGGCTCGTGCGCGAATGCTACATGGGCAGCCTACGTCTATAACTACCCATCCTCCAAACAAACAACATTGAGTGCCCACCCGGCTCTGACACTTATCTGGGAATGACTTGGACCCTAGAGTAGGATGCGATGCACGCCTCGAACAAGTCGATGAAACTGTAGACTTAGAACTCCCTAATGGACGCACCCTCAAACTGGGCACCGACCTCCGACAAGAACAGCGTGACATACTAACACCCACCCTAATCAGCATCACCGACCTCTTTGCCTGGTCAGCCGCTGACTTACCCGGCGTTGACCCTCAAGTTGCAATCAACAAGCTCTCCATTTATAAAGAATTCGGATACGTCTTCCAGAAAAAATGGAAGCTTGGCGAAGAACGTCGACTAGCAACAAAAGTCGAAGCCGACAAGTTACTAAGCGCAGGCTTCATCGAGGAAGCCCACTACACCACCTGGCTTTCTAATGTAGTTCTGGTCAAAACAGCAAATGGCAAATGGCAAATGTGCGTCGATTATACAAATCTCAATAAGGCCTGCCCTAGAGACGCTTACCCTTTACCCAATATTGACCGGCTAGTTGACGGTGCAGCCAGCAACAAGGTCCTCAGTTTTCTAGATGCATACTCCAGATACAACCAGATCCCAATGGCCACAACCGACATGAACAAGACTGCCTTCATCACAGACGACGCCAACTATTTTTACAAGGTCATGCCTTTCAGCCTGAAAAACGCAAAAGCAACTTATCAACGATTGATGGATAAAGTCTTCAGCCATATAATGGGCAAGTTTGTCGAAGTGTACATCGATGACATGGTTGTTAAATCCCCAAGTCATCACCAGCACGCTCAAGACTTATCCACAGTATTCTCTACATTACGGTAGTACAACCTCCACCTCAACCTTGAAAAATATGTTTTCAGCGTCGATCGTGGCAAATTACTTGGCTTCATGCTAACACAACGCTGCATAGAAGCAAAGCCCGAAAAATGTAATGCCATTATTAAGATGAGAAGCCCCAATAATGTCAAGGAAGTACAACTCCTCATTGGCCGTCTGACCGCCATATCCCGTTTCCTACCCAAATTAGCTGAGCAAACCCAGCGAATCATTCAACTACTTAAGAAATCCGCAAGGTTCTCTTGGAACGACGAATGTGAGCAAGTCTTCCAAAACCTCAAAGCCTCCTTAAGATCACCACCTATCCTCCATAAGTCGAATATCCACCAACCCCTTCTCGTTTACATTACCGCAACATATCACACTGTAAGTGCCACGCTAGTTCAGGATGTCGCTGGCACTCAACATTCCATATACTTCGTCAGCCGAACCTTGCAGGATCCAGAAAACAGGTACCAAATGGTGGAAAAGCTGTCCTTATCCCTAGTACATGCAGCACGACACCTACGCCCCTACTTCCAAAACCACAACATCATCGTTAAAACCAATTATCCCATTCAGAAGATACTCTAAAAGCTAGACCTTGTCGGCCACATGTCCTCTTGGGTCAAGGAACTATCAGAGTTTAACACACGTTACGAACCCTACGGCCCCATAAAAGCTCAATGCCTTCTCGACTTTTTAAACGACTTACAACACACCCTTGAAGAGGACCAATGGACACTTTACGTAGATGGTTCTTCAAATCTGAAAGGGGCAGGGGCCGATATCGTTCTTGAAGGCCCCAACGACATACTCATTGAAAAATCCCTCCACTTTGCCTTTAAGACCTCCAACAATCAAGCCGAATATGAAGCCATCCTAGCCGGCTTATCCCTCGCACACGAAGTTGGCGTCAAAACACTCACGTGCAAAACCAATTCCAAACTCACAGTGGGCAAAGACTCTACCATCCTGCAATACTATCACCTAGTCTGCAACGTCATCCAATCCGCTTTTGAACGTGTGTGCGTCCAATACATCCCCATAAGTGAAAATGTTAGAGCCAACACACTATCTAAACTAACCAACATTAAGCTAAAAAGCCGGCACATATCCCTCTTACAATAGACATTATCCGCACCGTCCACAACAAACATTTGCCTAAACCTAGCCTAAAACCAAGCCAACAACTAGACAACTCCCTACATCCAATATCTTAAAATCGGTATCCCTCCGCCTGATGCTGACAAGAGCTGGCTGGCTAAAGCCGCCAGGTATACGATGATAGGGGATGACTTATACAAGCGGGGATCATTCAACCACTCCTCAAATGCGTCACAACCGAACAAGCCCAATACATAATAAAAGAATTGCACGAAGGCATATGTGGCCACCAGAATACTCCGAGCCGGTTACTTTTGGCCAACTATGGAGGCAGACTACCACACTTTTGTCAAAAAATGCATACCGTGCCAAAAGCATGGCAACCTCATCCATTAGAAGCAAGAACCACTCCACTCCATAATCTCCCCATGGCCCTTTGCAAAGTAGGGAATGGACATTCTCGGCTCCTTTACCCCGAGAAAAGGCCAAGTGAAATTTTTGATAGTAGACATTAATTACTTCACCAAATGGATAGAAGCCAAACAATTAGCCACCATCACAGCTCAACAAGTCCAGTAGTTTGCCTGAAAGATATCATATGTCGTTGTGGCGTCCCATATCCAATCATAACCGATAATGGCCGACAGTTCATAGACAAAGAACTCGCTAAGTTTTACATCGGCCTCAGCATCAAACTGTAACTAGCTCTGTCGAACATCTGCAGACCAATGGTCAAGCCGAAGCAGCCAACAAAGTTATACTAGTAGAGTTGCACAAAAGATTGGATAACGCCACGAGCTGATGGCCAGAAGATTTAATAGAAGTGTTGTGGGCCTACAGGTGTACCCCCAGTCAACAACAAATGAATCCTCTTTTAGCCTAGTATACGGCGCAAAGGCCATGATTCCAGTAGAAATTGGCGAACCATCTCTCCACCGAGAACTATACGACTCGGATCAAAACCACCAAAATATGTGCACCTACCTCGACCTCCTATCTGAATTATGAAACAAAGTGCACGTTCACAAAGGAAAGAAAAGGAAAGCGGAGCTGCCCGCTAGGTATGGTGGAGGAAAGGATGTGAAGAAAGTGAGGGCCGCCTTGTTGGGGCCGGGATCGTCAAGTGGGGCTATGAAGCCAGAAGCTGGACTGATAGAATTCCCGGAGACGACCGTACGAAAGGATATAGAGATCAATTTGTCAGAAACACTAGTTAACTCCATTGATAACATGGAGCCGTATGCCATGGTGAAGGCTATGGTAGAATTTAGTAGCAAGGCGTTAATTTTGGGTCGTAGGGTGGTAGTATGCTGCAAAGGGAGTTGATGGATGGGAGTCGGTCAAAGGTAGAAGAACTGTAAAATCTAGTGGATAAGCATGCCGAGGAGAAAGCGGCCTGGGAGAAGGAGAGAAAGGAATGGCTGAAGGAGTAAAAAAGGTTGGGGACCTGGAAAGTACGCTGCTTGGACTCGGAGGGGAAGTTGAAGGGCTAAATTGCGGATCTGGAGATGGATTATGACGAATTAAAGGAGAAGCATGATGGCCTGGAAGTTAATTGGAGGACCTTAAAGGTTATATAATTCGGGAACATATTAATGGGTTTCAGAAGGGCGTGAGCAGGAGGCCTTATTTTTCAAAGACGTAGATGAGTCAGATTCCAGGTTTGATGTGAATAAGGACGTAGTTGATGTCCAACTCATAAGCGAGGTCGAGACTAATCCTGAGGAGGAGGCGGAGAGGGTGGCGGTCGATGAAGATGTGAATGCTGAAGTGGCAGTGGTTGCAAAAGGTGATGAGGAGAAGGCGGCTTAGAATATAGGCTTTATATTTACTATTTGTTATGAATTCTAAGTCTGTAATAACCCGTACACTATTTTTCTTTCTTTTAAATATGATGCACGTTTTCAGATATTTGTCGTGTTGGTTGATGATGATAGTATATTGTGTAGGAACGCGATTGTTGAATGCTATTAGTATGGATTTGTTACGTATTCGATATATTGTTACTTAAGCGATTAAAAACATATAAAGGGTGTTCAACACAGGCTGCTTACTTGTGGTAAGGGTGGGGAACTTAAGCGATTAAAACATATAAAGGGTGTTCGACCCAGGCCGCTTACTTGTGGTAAGGGTGGGGAACTTAAGCGATTAAAATATATAAAGGGTGTTCGACCCAGACCGCTTACTTGTGGTAAGTGTGGGGAACTTAAGCAATTAAAAACATATAAAGGGTGTTTGCCCCAGGCCGCTTACTTGTGGTAAGGGTGGGGAACTTAAGCGATTAAAAACATATAAGGGGTGTTTGACCTAGGCCGCTTACTTGTGGTAAGGATGGGGAACTTAAGTGATTAAAATATATAAAGGGTGTTCGACCCAGGCCACTTACTTGTGGTAAGGGTGGGGAACTTAAGCGATTAAAACATATAAAAGGTGTTCGACCCAGACCGCTTACTTGTGGTAAGGGTGGGGAACTTAAGCGATTAAAAACATATGAAGGGTGTTCGACCCAATCTGCTTACTTGTGGTAAGGGTGAGGAACTTAAGCGATTAAAAACATATAAAGGGTGTTCGACCCAGGCCGCTTACTTGTGGTAAGGGTGGGGAACTTAAGCGATTAGAACATATAAAGGGTGTTCGACCCAGGCCGTTTACTTGTGATAAGGGAGGGAAACTTAAGCGATTAAAAAAAATACATAAGGGGTGTTCGACCCAGGCTGCTTAGTTATGGTAAGGGTGGGGAACTTAAGCGAGTAAAAGATGGATAAAGAGTTGAGCGTGTGATCAAGAACCCTTTGTTTTATTCAAGAATTTTGGGATGCCTCATTAAAAACTGCCTGGCCAAAACCCTCCTTAGGGAAAGATGCTAGGTGAGGAAAAAGAGTACACCCAAGGTTACAAGTATTCGGTATAGTAAGTAGTCTAATTGAAGTAAAATTTAAGATGAGATACATTCCATGTATTCGGTATCTCTTCGCCTAATAATTGTTCAAGCTTGTAAGCACCGCCTCCTCAATCATCACATATTTGGTACGGGCTATCCCAATTGGTGGAGAATTTTCCATCCTTCTTTCTTGCGCTGCTGGCCATTCTCCAAACTAGGTCTCCCTTTGCGAATGATCGCGGACATAAGTTCGTGTTATATTTTCCAACCGCTCTCCAATTAGCTGGTTAGTTGACTTACACATAATTCATAGCTGGTTAGTTGACTTACACATATTATAGCACTTAAAATTACAAAAAGATACCTTCAATCTCAACAATCAGATGAACCGAATTATAAACCCTAATTAAGCCCTTAGTGGGTAGCCTATCATTAAACTTCATCGGCGTCTCCACCACCTCCTTATTTGCCACTGACAACTTCTTAATCTTCATGTCCTTATATCGCCAAGGGTTATCGGTCAAACTAAGAAAGAACTTAGTACTCCTGTCATAGTTATAGAAATATGATCTCCTAGCCTCTTTCACTACTGCTTTGAAGAATCCATCCTTGAAATGTTTGAATGATTGGGTGAACGCGTCCAGTCTGCTTATACTTGGCTGACTCACCAAAGATAACCATGTCGTCAGCTGCCGTGGTCTTGTCATAGAAATACAAAAATGCTTGCGGAGAAGGTTGCATGTATAACGAGCGGCTGAGAATGCGAAAGGCTTGCAAGTACGCCTAACTATTCGGATGTAGCTGGGTAGGAGCAACATTTTGTAGACGAATTACCCCCATGGTAAAGTCATCAAACGGTAGCCTCACGTGCAATTGTGAAAAATGACACATATATATGTAGAAAAACTTATCAGTCGCTCCCTCCTGGCCGTGGCAGACGCGTTCAACAACAATCACTCGCTCCAAAGACATTATATCACGGCTTACATCCCTCCCTACGACAGGAGTACAGTTAAGCTATTAATTAAGCAACCTTGACCATCTAAATAATGAATATTGATTCTGGACATCTGTAGTGACCCATTCATAACCAGTTAGCTGACCAACTACACTCTACTATCTCCTCTAGAAGGTCTTCCCTCACCTCAGTTACCGTCTCCATCGGAATCCTCCATGTCCCAACCACAGGACTGTCATTCCCCTCATGAGATTGTCTACCTACACCTTCCCTAGATCACCCACTCCCATTGCTCGATGTAGATAATGAAATACTATCGCTAGTAATAGACATAACTTTTTTAGTAAGTAAGATGCCGGTAGGAACACAAAACTAATCGGACAGCTCTAACGCACACAAATCACTAATCTCAGATTTCTTACAAATGAGCCAACATGAACAAACTTTCAATAGCATCCTCATTTATAAACATCAATCTGAACCGCTACAATTCCTTCCCGCCAAAAGTTATAAGACACACGAAGTGTCACAACGCATACGAAAAGTCACAATACTTCAAACGACGGTGCAAAACCCTTATGATTAGACCACTGACATCTACACCTTTTCACCTACCACCACCTATTAGGACTTTAGCCTTAACACTGTTCATCACACTTAAAGGCTGGGGAACTGGTGTACTGCACCTAGGCGGCCTAACAAAAATGCTTACACTTCTCATTCTTTGTCACTATAGGTATACCGACACAGGCTGGGGGACTGGTGTACTACACCTAGGCGGCCTAATATGACTATAACAGTAAAATCCACCTACATAACCCCAGGGATGCAAATAGTAACCAAATAAATCAAGCGGACAAGAGTAAGCAGACAAGAGTAAGCGGCCTAAGCCACCTACTTCAGAAGACAAAACGAGAACCTGACGACCCTTACAGACTTAAAGAATTACTACCAAAGCCCCTAAGGCCCACAATGATTGAGCTAAGGGGCTTGGGCTAGGTCCAGGCCCACTTGTGGCCCAAACAAGGGCCTAGCCTATGACGTGGCCAGACATAATTAATAAACTATAAATACGCGTGGACCCCAACAATTAAAGGTATGCATTCATTAATCTCTTAATCACGAGATTTGACTTTTTGAGAATCCTTTGCTGACTTGAGCGTCGGAGACTTGAGCGTCGGAGTCTTCTCCGCAGGTAACCCCTCTTTGGTACAGGCCAGTCCAAGCCGAGATACCCGTAGTTAACATATGCAAGCAGGAGGAAGCCTACTAGAGAGATTGTGGATTGAGGTAAGGTGATATTTGTGTTTGACATCTCTTATTTGTTCTCCGCAGGAATAATAGTATTGCAGAAGGATAGGGTCTTTGATTTCGAATTCATCGTTCAGATGGCCTACTGTGAGCTTGGAATTGGTTAGGATAAGCCAACTAGGATGGCTTCATATTCGGCTTGATTGTTGGAGGTTTTAAAGGCGAAGTGGAGAGATTTTTCGATGAGGATATCGTTAGGGCCTTCTAAGACGATATCGGCTCCTGCACCCTTTGGATTTGAAGAACCGTCTACACAAAGTGTCCATTGGTCTTCTTCTAAGGTGTGTTGAAGGTCATTGATGAAGTCAAGAAGGCATTGAGCTTTGATGGGGCCGTGTGGTTCGTAACGAATGTTGAACTCAGACAATTCCACGGCTCAAGATGACATGCGACCAGCAAGGTCTAGCTTTTGGAGTATTTTCTAAATGGGATAATCGATCTTGACGATGATGTTGTGGTTTTGGAAGTAGGGGCGTAGGCGTCGTGCTGCATGCACTAAGGATAGTGCTAGCTTTTCCACCATTTGTAGTTTCTGGGTCTTACAAGGTTCGGCTAACAAAGTATACGGGGCGTTGAGTACCAATGATGTCCTGAACTAGCGCGACACTTACAGTGTGATCTGTTGCGGTAATGTAGACGAGGAGGGGTTGGTGGAGGTCCGGCTTATGGAGGATAGGTGGAGTTGTAAAGGAGGTTTTGAGGTTTTGGAAGACTTGCTCACATTCGTCGTTTAAAGAGAACTTGGCAGATTTCTTGAGTAGTTGGATGATGGGTTGGGTTTGCTCGGCTAATTTGGGTAGGAAGTGGGAGATGGCGGTTAAGCGGCCAATGAGGCATTGTACTTCTTTGATAATGTTGGGGCTTCGCATATCGATTATGGCATTACACTTTTTGGGGTTTGCTTCGATGTCGCGTTATGTTAGCATGAAGCCAAGGAATTTCCCACGATCGACGCCGAAAATGCACTTTTCAGGGTTGAGTCTGAGGTTGTACTATCGTAATGCAGAGAATACTATGGATAAGTCCTGCGCATGCTGGTGGTGGCTTGGGGATTTGACAACCATGTCGTCGACATACACTTCGACACACTTGCCCATTATGTGGCTGAAGACTTTGTCTATCAATCGTTGATAAGTTGCTCCTGCGTTTTTTAGGCCGAAAGGCATGACCTTGTAAAAGTAGTTGGGATCGTCAGTGATGAAAGCGGTCTTTTTCATGTCGGTTGTGGCCTTTGGGATCTGCTTGTATCCGGAGTATGCGTCCAAAAAACTAAGGACCTTGTTACCGACTGCACTGTCAACTAGCCGATCAATGTTGGGTAGGGGATAAGCGTCTCTAGGCAGGCCTTATTGAGATCCGTATAGTCAACACACATGCGCCATTTGCCATTTACTTTTTTTACCAGAACCACATTGGATAGCCAGGTGGTGCAGTGGGCTTCCTTGATGAAGCATGCGTTAAGTAACTTGTCGACTTCTACTTTTGCTGCCAATCGACGTTCTTCACCGAGTTTCCGCTTCTTTTGGGAGACATATCTGGCTTCCTTATAGATAGACAACTTGTGGACTACGACTTGAGGGTCGACGCTGGGTAAGTCTGTGGCTGACCAGGCAAATAGGTCGGTGTTGTTGATGAGGGTGGGTGTCAGGATATCACGCTGTTCTTGTTGGAGGCCGGTGCCTAGCTTGAGGGTTCGGCCATTAGAGAGTTCCATGGGTACAATGTCATCAACTGGTTCGAGACGTGCGTCGCGTCCTAGCCTGGGATCCAAGTCATTACCTGACAAGGCTATGTCAGAGTCGGGTGGGCGTTCAATGTTGTTTGTTCAGGATTGGTAATTAGGGACGTAGGCTATCCATGTAGCATTCTCGTGCGAGTCGTTGGTCGTCGTGGATGGTAAGGATGTGACCAAACGGAAAGGGGAATTTTATGGCAAGGTGAAGTGTAGAGATGATAGCGCCTAAAGTGTTGAGGGATGGTTGGCCGAGGAGGACATTGTATGATGTGGGCGTGTCGACAATAAGGAAGCAGATGCAAATTGTTTTGGATTGAATGCCATTGCGAAAAATAGTTTGAAGGTCTATGTACCCACGACTGGAAAGCTTCTCCCAAGAGAAACCGTATATAGGTTCATGATAGGGGATCATGGCATTGGTGGGAAGCTGGAGTTTTTGGTATGTTGTCCAGTATAGAATGTCAACCGAGCTGCCCTGGTCGATGAGGACCTTTTTTACCACGTAGTTCTCAAGTTTGAAAGTGACGACCATGGGATCGTCCTGCTGGTGGTCGACGCCATGGAAATCATCATCGGTAAAGGTAATGAGGGGCATGCGACATCTGTGGTGAGAGTGGGTTATGTGGTTAATAGACTGGAGTTGGCGAAGATGTTTCTTTCTAAGTGAGGAGGTGGATCCACCGCTAGCAAAGGCTTTAGAGATGGTGTTAATTGTGCCACGTAGTTGGGGATCAAACAGGGTGATGTCAGTATGGGGAGGTTGTGGGTCTTGGCTGGTTGGGTGGGTGGGGCGTCAGTCGTGGCAAGTACTGCGGGGGGGATATCTGTGATCGGATCATGATGGATGTGGGCGTTCGTCTCTACGGACAAAGCGGCGGAAATGGCCTACGCGAACCGATTCTTCTATTTTATCTTAGAGTGCTTTGCACTCATTTGTGTTATGGCCATTGTTTTTGTGGTAACGACAGTACTTGGTCATGTCTGCGTTGGGAGGGTTAGATGTTTTCCGAGGTGGTGGGATGAGGTCGGCATGGAGGGCTTCGTCAAGAAGGCGGGATCTAGGACACTTAGCGACGCGTATCTGGTGAAACGTGGTTGTCTGGGTTCTCTAGGTTTGGAGTCAGGCCATGGGGGTGGTTTATCAGGGGTTGTAGTTGAGGGGGTGTAATCATTGTAGAACTTGGTGTGAAGGGTCTGCATCTCTTCCATGTGGATATAGTCCGCGACACGTAGCTTAAGTTAATGCATAGATGCGGTGGGTGGAGGTAGACGTTATTTGCGAACTGTTCAGGTTTGAGGGTGAGGGCCATAAACTGTAGTATCATTTCTTGGTTGAGATGGGGTTTGCAGAGGTCAGCCTTACTAAAGCGACCGATGAAAGCCCGCAGCGTCTCGTCTTGTTCTTGTCTGACACCGAGGAGGGAGAGAGTGGTGGTTTGATGTAGGCGGCTGCCAGCGAAATGGGTAGTAAACATGTGGGAGAGTGTGTCAAAACAGTCAATGGAGTATGGCGGGAGGGTAGTGAACCATTCAAGGGCAGGACCTTTGAAAGTGGTGGGAAAAGCTTTGCAGAAGATGGCATCGTGGGATGTATAGAGGGCGACATTGGTTATGTATATTTTCAGGTGTGCGTCAAGGTTGGTTTCTCCCGTATAACGAGTCAGTGTGAAGGGTTCCCATTGGGCAAGGAGAGGGGTGTTGGTGATGGCATCAGTCAAAGGGTGGCGACGCCTGGGTGGTTGGGGTGGTAATGGGTGTGGCAGAATTGGGTGGTGGACGAGGGTAGGGAAAGTAGTGGTGAAGTTGTGAGGCGGTATATGAGTAGTAGAAAGTGTGGTTGCGGGGGTAGGTGTTGCGGTGTGTTTGAGGAGGGTGGAGATGATGGGTGTCTGCTAAGTGGTGGTGAAGGTGTGTGGGGTAGGGTTGTACTTGTTTTCTTCCTCATTGGACTGGTAAGCCGGAGACTTGGGAGACTCTGACGCTTCCCTAGCTTTCCCCTTCTAGGTGGGGTCAGCCTCAATCTTCCTCCTCAGCCGTGAGTTTTATTGCCTGAGTGCCTCCATCTCATCAGCACTACGCTTTCTCAGATCAATGAGCTCTTGTTGCATCTTAACTTGGCCTTCAAGGATAGTGGCCAAGTCCGGGGTGGTGCTGGCAGGCGCTGTGGGACCTGCTTCCGGTTGCTTCGTGACTTCAGCTCTGTTACGAGTAGAAACCATCGTCGATAGTGTGTGCATTGATATGTAAGGTTTTATATTTTGCCCCACGGTGGGCGCCAATTGTTCTTACGGAGAATAAATAAGAGAAGTCAGACACAAACATCACCTTACCTCAATCCGCAATCTCTCTAGTTGGCTTCTCCTTGGCTCACGCATGTCATCTGCTGGTATCACGGCTTTGACCAATGAGGGGTTACCTGTGGATAGGACTCCGATGATCAAGTCAGCCAAAAGATTCTCAGAAAGTCAAATCTCGTGATTAAAGGATTAATGAATGCGTACCTTTAATTACTGTGGTCCGTGCGTATTTATAGTTTATTAATTATGTTTGAACTTGTCATGGGCTGGGCTATTGTTCGTCCTAGGGGTTTTGTCTTAATATTCTAAGTATGGAATGGTCGACAGATGTTGTCTTGTCCCCTGAAATAGGCGGCCTAAGCCGCTTATGGTTGTCTGTTGATTTATTTGATAACTGTTTGCATGCTCGCGGGGTCTTATGTAGGCGGGTTATACCGTATAGTTGTGTTAGGTCGCCTAGGTGCAGTAAAAGTTCCATTGTTGAATATGTATTTGAATCAAGATAGCCCCTCTCAAATGAAAGATGGCCTTCCCTCCCTACAGAATAAATTAAGTTTTTGGAGAATATTCTTGAGAGTCAAAAAAATGTCAATCATGACTAGCAAGACTGTAATGATTATGTCACCAACTGATCTATAGGTTTTGGTTTTCATTTTAAAGGTATTGTTTTCAACTTTTATAATTGTTTATAAATCATTCCATTTAAACTAGAAATAAATGATTTAATTAGTTTTTATTATAACTTTTTGTTGATTTGTGTGGATTCATTTATTTCAGGGTACTGGAGCATATTATTTTTTATTGGACAATTGGTTTCGTGTTTCTATTTTTCTGATGGTTATGCTGGAGTTAAGTTTCAGGAGTCCATGGTGGGTTTCTTAAGCTCCCCCAATATTTTTAATATTTCATAAACAATCGTGGATCCAAAGAAAGGGAATGTCGGAATGATTGCATAGGGTTTTCCATTTTTCAATGTAGTATGTTATAGTTTGTTTTGTTACGGAGTTTTGATTGTTCTGTGTCAGAATATTGTGTTTGCGGGTTTTGTAATACTTTGGGTAACATGTAAGTTGTTGAGATGCTTATGTATATGTTGAACACCAAGCAAATTTTAGTATATTTTTTAATGCTTTAGTATTGTTGTATTTTTGTTAGTGTGTTTTGGCTATCAAATTTTATTTTTAACTCTTACAACTTTAGTTCCATATTGTAGTCAACAAGCAGGTTATCTTACAACTTTAGTACAATATTGCATTCAACAACAAATTATAGTTTTTTTTTTTTATTTTGTTATTGTATTTTGTTAACGTTGATATGGTTTAGTTGTTTAACTGCATTGATAATTAATATAAATTGTGGATTTGATTAGATAATTATGATTGGATGAAGTTTATTACTGAATGAATGTCATTACAATATATTATGGAATTCTTTATGAAAATATGGTAGTATATTTGGTATTATATAGTAACTTTTGGTATTTGTTTTCGAAAAATGTTAAGTAGGTTATAAGTTCTTTAATTGTGTTATTGTGTTTGAGTTTGTTTATATGTATGGTCTTTCATGGTTTTAAGTTCATTGTGTATTGTGTTTGAATTTGTTTTTATGCATGGTCTTTTATGGTTTTAAGTTCGTATTATACTTATCAGAAAAAAAGTAATACGAATATAGTTGTGTTTTGTAGTACAATATTGTGATTGATTATTTTTATAATATATAATTTCTTTCATTATAAAGAACTTGGACAACATTTGAGTCCTCATTTATCATTTGGAAATTGAGATTTAATTTGTATTGCAGAATGTGGAATTTGTAATTGAGAATAATGTTGTGAAGGTTACAATAGAGGAGATCAAGAAGTTTGAGGTTTTCATAAAGAGTGTTGAATATTTAAGAGGGCAGGGTGATACTTCTAGGAGATACATTATAAGAGGTAGAACCATGGTTCTATAGAAAATCATAAATCTTCCCTACACTTAAAGACATTATTCTTTCTCCTCAATGAGTAATTGTTGCTTTAGGACAATTAATTTGTTTGTTTCTGGTCAAATTTTATGATTTCCAATTATCATTGATTCATGACAAGTTGTGTTTATGTTGTAAATAAATATTGGGAAAGTGTAGTACTTTGGTTCTTTGGTTTTTGTAGGGAGCTAAAACATATTAAGTTGAGACAAAATTACACCACTGAAACAATATACAAACTAGAAAGAACACATAATCATTGCCCCAAAATATCACACGGACAATAAAATAGTAATATTGATAGTAATAAAAATAACAATAATAATAATAATATAAATATAAATAATAATAAAATGAAATGAAATGAAAATGTACTATACCTAGGCGGGCTATGGTAACTACACGGTCAAAACCACCTAGGTATAACCCCACAAATAAAAACAGTACATGAGTAATCGGTTAGACAAGATCACATAGCGGCCCAAGCCGACTACTGTAAAGGACAATACAAAATAATAAGTTGCCAACTCCAAACTTAGAATATTACACACAAGGCCCCTGATATCAACACGCTAACACATAACTTGGGCTTGGCCTAGGCCAATCTAGAATCTGAATGTTGGCCCAGAATAGCTAAGGGGGCCCAACCCATAAGGATGATAGACATAATTAATGACTCTATAAATACGCGTGGATGGTGGAGCTCCAAAGGTGCATGAAGAGCTCCATGGGCAGCGAAAATGGATGAAGGAATGGAGGCAAGTTGGAAGGCACTTGCAAGCAATGGAAGGTAAAAGAGGTGATAGGATTTCCTAATCTATGCTAGCCTAGGGAAGGTGGCTAGAGGTAGAGAGAGGAAATCTCTAGAAAGTGGTGACTCTCAAAGGCAATAGAGGGAGGAGTGCTCTCAACTCAAGTTGCATCTATTGCATAAAATTTCAAGAGTGTCTACAAATGA
>Ga0214543_1000191_pt1 | contig 90945 bp, 34 predicted proteins | sample CNSS2metaG_FD_160094 | JGI IMG/M metagenome (GOLD analysis project Ga0214543, IMG submission 160094) | Root nodule microbial communities from cowpea collected in UCLA plant growth center, Los Angeles, California, USA - CNSS2 | ecosystem: Host-associated > Plants > Roots > Nodule | place: USA...
AATATTTCATAATATTATGTTTTCTTTACCGTAATTTTTTTTCTTTTATAAAAATTAATATTAAAGTAGTTAGAACACGGGTACGGGTATGGGTACGAGATTATACCCGTTACCCGATGGGGATGGGAATTGAAAAAAAGTTTGATACCCGTTGGGTTTGGGTATGGGGATAAATTTTTTATGCGGGGATGGGTATGAGATAGCGAAACCCGTCCCCGCCCCGCCCCGTTGCCATCCCTAGAGTGAATTCATTTAATATGAAAGTGGGATATAGACTCTACATGATTATGTTTGGGAATATTTATCATTTGTCCGCCACTGCTTTCTTTTTGCTACCACTAACAGTTAAATGTCAAATAAAATCCTCAATGAGCTTCGTATATAAATTACAAACATTAGCCATAACTGAAAACGGTTACGAAGACAATCGGTTTTATTAATTTCGCCGCCTCATTCTTCTTCCTCTGCCGCAGATGATCACCGCGAAAGCACCGCCACCGCCGTGTGCCTCCGGATTCTTCCGCAAAATCGAAAGCGGGCCGTCGCCGGTGGCGGAGACGCTAGGGTTGGCCAAGCTCCGAGGAATCAATGTCGCCGGATTGTACCGAAGTCGCAGAAGCTTTGTCTCCCACGCGAGATCGAAGCCTACTAAGGCGAAGGAGAACGCAGGTGCTTCTTTGATCGATGACTGGTTGAAGCCAATTAAGGCAAAGGAGGATTCGGACACAGAGGAACGTGCTGCTGCATTTCCTGGTACTGCGATTTTCGTTTTCGGCTCACTATCAAGATCTGGAATCTGGAATTAATGTCTTTTACTGAAATGCAAATTATAAGAGTCGTTTTTGTAGATAAATTTCAACGAGCTTCTTTATACCGTGCGGAGAGGAATTTAGACAAATTCGGAATCTTATTTTTTTTATTTTAAGTTATAAATAAAAATGCGTCTGTTTCAATTGGTCACGCGCATTCAAATTCAACCATATACTTATTAGAAAAGACGGCGAGGTAAGAAATTCGTGTTGAACCATTTAAAAATTGTACACCTCAGCTACGTGGGTCATAATCATAATTCAGTGGCGTGTAGCAGAGCAAGCAACTTTTTTCATCTATACTGTGCCGAACATTCAATATAAATCGATGCATTTGTTTCTCCCGGAAAAAAAAAACGAACAGATTCTTGTTGAGTGGCTCTTGAAAGCTGATAGAGCCTACTAAGGCTACTTTTCTGGTAAGCATCTTCATCGTGCTCATAAATAATAGAAAAAAAAGGTAATTTTTACTTTTTGCTCTTATTCGTGTTCATCTTTTGAGTCTTGAAATGTTCTTTCTAAGCCTTCTAGAGGTTAAGTAAAACAGACGATTTCTTTGTTGAATTTTGGTTGAGTGGAACTGGAAGTCTCGTTGACTTTGTTGAATTATTGTGAGGATTGAATATTGATGCATACACATGGGTAGTTGACTTTCCCCCCTTCATTTATTGTCTCCCTTTGAAGCGAATGAATACGTGATTCTTCAGGGAATTAGGGCTCAAATTGTTTCAGAGTTAACCAATCTATTATCTAACTAGGTAAAAATCTCCCCCAGATGTCAAATGTTGGTAACGCAACAAACATTTTGTGGCATGACTGTCCAATTCAGAAACAAGATAGACAGCAGCTACTTCAGCAAAAAGGCTGCGTTATATGGCTAACTGGCCTCAGTGGATCAGGTTTGTGGCATTTTAGATAGTTCTTGTATCTGAAAGTCTGATTAGTTCCTTTAATCTAGTAAAGAACATGGTTTGTGCACTGAGCAAGAATACAGTCGACACTTCTTTTCCACCTGTCTTAAATGCATCTTGGATTCCAATTCTGTTGGTGATTTGGTTTGTAGCTCTGGATGTGCTTCATGTGATTTTGATATATGTTGTCTAATGTCATACATTCAATGATTGTAGAAACAGTGAGCATTTGTGTTGGTACGTGCTCCGTTTTTTGTTACTTTTAATGTTGTTATATGCGTGACCCTTCAAATGTTGCAGTGTCATCTTTTCCAGACTCATTTAATCTATTTGTAACTACAATCGATGATTTTTCACCTGACATTGACATCACAGATGTCAAGAAAAAACATACTAATTACTCTTCAATTTTACTAGAATATAATAATTTAGGATTGTAAACACAGTGCTTAACTGATCTTGGCATGGGTTAATATACACCCATAATAGACGCTTACAATCACCCAGCACATAGTTCTACTATTTGGGCACTGAAAATTGTCATGGCAAGTTACGGTGTTGAAATCTCCATAGTACAAATTACTGATTTTTAGTTGCCTATCTTACAACCAAGGTCTACCAATTTTGTCTTCAATCAATTTCAGCTTTAGTTCAACACTTGTTCATGTGAAATAAAAGTTGAAATTGTTATAGCCCTAGATCAGCTACCCACTCAGTGAGTCTTATTTGCCCATCTGCGCAGCAAATAATTTAAGTATAATGTAATACACGACTATGCTTACTGTGATTTTACTTGATTTGTTAAACATAATGTCTAATGTATGAGTATCTCCAGCTAGTATCTCTATGAGCACTTGTTTTTATTTTTTAATTTATTCTCTTGGGGATATTATATATAAAATTCATGCAAGTTAAAAATCTTGAAAATGTGTAACATGTAGTGGCATTGGCTGAAATACTTCATGTCTGCTTTCATATAATCTGCAGATGAATGAGATGAAAGCTTTTGTATTGATTTTCTACATGTATTAGAATTTACCATTATTTTCATTGTTCTAGAATCTAGATTCTTTTTCTCGCTCGCACTCTTTTCCAGCCTTCCAGACTTGTTAATCATTATTAATTGCAGGAAAAAGCACTATTGCATGTGCTCTGAGCAGAAGCTTGCACTCCAGAGGGAAACTGTCATACATCCTTGATGGTGACAATATTCGGCATGGTCTAAACCATGATCTTAGTTTTAAAGCAGAAGATCGGTCAGAAAACATTCGAAGGATTGGTGAGTTTTTCTAGATTCCTTTATATCTTCCAGTAAGATTGTCTGTTTCAACTAATAATCAGACATCACTATTTAAAATTTTTCAGGTGAGGTGGCAAAACTCTTTGCAGATGCTGGTGTTATTTGCATCACTAGTTTAATATCACCGTACCAAAAGGATAGAGATGCATGTAGAGCACTACTTCCGAAAGGAGATTTTATTGAGGTAATATTAATATTCTTATTAGTCGTGCAAATAATCGACGTAGTTTGGCCTATGCTAATAGTATTTTGTACAATTATAGAACAAGAAAGGTTGTTCTTAAATCATTGCTAAGGCAAAGCTTACACGTTGCAGGTTTTCATAGACGTTCCACTACAGGTATGTGAAGCTAGGGACCCAAAGGGGCTCTACAAGCTTGCTCGAGCTGGAAAGATCAAAGGTTATCTTGATACAAATTTTCACTGTAATGTTGGATCCGTTATCCAACTACATTAGCATCATCAGTTCGGTTACATATAGCATGTTTATTTTTATTTTTTTCTAATCAATATTGTGGGGTATCTCTTCTCCTGACGGGACTGAATTTTTTATTTGGAATGGTGCAGGTTTCACTGGTATAGATGATCCTTATGAACCACCGTGTAGTTGTGAGGTTTGTACTTGTCGCTATTTTTGCGTTGGCATTTTTACACGTGTTTTTTGAACAACAATATCTGTTACTGATTATTACTTAGTAAAACCCTATGTTAATCAATGATTGAATCACCATCGGCATCGACCGTACACATTGTTAACGAATAACAGAATTGCAATTAACTAGTAAAAACAGTGTAAAAACTTTAACATTCAATTAACTGCTAAATAGCAAATACTATCCCTATTGTAATTGAAAATTTTAGTTCGCTTTATTGGGGATCCAACTTGGAAGGGAAAAATTGTTGTCTTCAGGGATGTCTGTTCTTTTTCTCATTTTTGTAATATCTTTTTCTTTGCTTTCTCTGAACTTTGATTGGATAGGTAGATCATAAGCTTACTAATTTACTATATAAGCCAGATTTAGCCTCACGCTTTCCCTTTTGAAACTTTTCTCCTGAACTTTAATTTCTGGGATTCTCAATATTTGTTTTTCATTTTATTAGTTCCGGTTTTCATATTCATTTCAAAAGACCGGGTCCTTCTTCATCTTGCAGATAGTACTACAACAGAAAGGAAATGGCTGTAAGTCTCCCAGTGATATGGCTGAAATTGTGATATCCTACTTGGAGGAGAATGGATACCTGCGTGCATGACTTCATTTTAAAGCCTTTCTTTGTTGATTGCTTCAAAGGGGTCTTTCTTGTAACCTATAGTTATATTGTGTGTAATATAATTTTTGGCGCATAAAAACTTGTTCCTTCCTTGGTCCTAGCCAATCTCTACATGACAGTTTTAAATTAAAATGATGTCATGTGGAAATTAGTTGGGACAATGGTGTTCCCAATAAGTTCTCCTTTCCAGCAGTAAGGAAATCATCGTTTCCTGCAAATCTGCTTCAGGACAAAATAAGAAAAGGTAGAGAACCATGGGGAAGGACTAAGGAGTTACCGCCGATTGGTACACCACCTAGGAACAAAGTATTTATTGTATTTGTTTTGCATCTTTCGCCCAATAATTGGTTGTCGTGGAATGTACAGCGAGCGTGAAAATCTGTCATCTCAAGAATTGCGCAAGAGTAACTGGTAACACCGGGAGTGCTCGTTGCCGACATTTCTGTATCGGGCACAGCTAGGGATATACATTTCTAGATACCATGAAGTGACCCATTAAATATAATTCTTCAATTTCAATGAACGTTAGCAGATTTTAGCAGTTTAGAAAGACGTGTCTTTTAATTTACAAGTAAAGGGTTATACCTGGGAAAGTTGACAATTACCAATTCAAGGTAGATTTAGTATGGGGAAGCTTACTTTTAAGAAACGTAAATTCTTAAGAATCCCAGGTTTATGATTGGTGAAGACGGGTACTGATGGTTCGGTGAACCTTATTGCGTTTCGGTAATGAAGTTTGAACAATCAGGAAGTAACCTTGGCCAGAAAATGCAAAGTAAGTGTTCGGAGTGAAAATAGGCTTGGACAGAAAAAAAAGAAGAGTGGATCAGGGTGTATGGGTAATGGATGTTTCGCCGAGAGCAATCTGTTGAACGATCTGAAGAGGAGAACTCCACATTATATTACAAAGAATCTGAGCTTTATCACCCCACCTCCCACCATTGTTACGAAAATAGTCAAGATTAGGAATCGCAATTAGCCAAACTAATAGAGTGATGGGTAATGTACAAGTATTGAGAATTTTACAAAAAATGTGAATGAATATGAAAAGAAACAGAGATTTATTGGATAGATGAGAATGGTTACATCAGAAAGAGGCAAATGCAAATACCATGTCACCTCGTCTAAGCCTATGACTACTGCGGATAGACAAGATGCAGAAGACCAATGTCATGGTTACGGACACCACAGCAGAGGCCACAGCGTCAAAAGTGTAGGACCAGCGGCGTTCTTGCAGTGCCCACAGCGTTTTGACGAAGCCTCCAACACCGCCAGCCACCATTGTGAGCAAATGTGGCATCTTTGAAGAACGATATTGCAATGGTGAGAGAGTTGGGATATTTTGGGTTGTTGATTAGGGAACTTGATTGCAGCAGATAAAGAGACGATGGTTGCTTCCGCGATGTTTCCTAAGTTTTATCTTATTCAACGAAATTTTCTATTAGGAAAGCAGTGACAGGGCAAAGTGGGACAGCACTAGTGCAGTTACCCGCATCGCGTAAGTGAAACATGCAAACTGGAATTAACAAGCAAAGTAAAGCAGAAGAGTAAAGTTTAATCCTTGCGTCTGCTTCACTACAAAGAATGTGCGCCCACTCCCTTCATATTCTTTTAACTCTCACTTAATCATTAATAATTCATTTTTTATATACATATTTCTATTATAATGTAGTCATCTTAACAGTGAAGTTAGTTAACATGTAATACCTTTGTTTGACTCAAGGTAAAAAATATTATTAAAAGCTTCGGTCGGTAGTTGTTTATTCTCTACCCAAATAAATGTTTTGTACCTTTTTCTCGCTCTCTCGATAATATATTAAATAATTTAAAACTAATGAAATATAGAAAATGATAACCACAACGTAATAATTAACTTAGTTAGACTTAAATAATATAATAATAGAATAATTGAAACTCGTAATTATTAAACTATTGGTTCTAGAAGATCTTGTTGACGATAACCGTAGCAGTAATTTTTAAAATTCTTCCTTTTTGCCGTGTTTAAACCTATTTTTTAGTAACATTTATTCTAATTTACATGAGAGAAAAAAAAAAGCGTATTTATATTTATTAATGATTCATTTAATTTTAATTTTACTTTCTCTCTCGATATCTTTACTTGAGGAGATTTTTATTAACTGTTTTCTTGATAATCATTTAAATTTATTGTTGTACACTGACAATAGTAAAACATATTTATTGTTTAATAGGGCATGACAACTTATTATTACTAACAATTCAAGTCTTCAATACTTTTAGTGTTATAACTCACATATGATCCTAATATCCGATCAATTTTCATCGGATTGGTTTATACCTTATATGTTATTTATATGACACATTTAGGTCAACAAATTAAGATATTGACTTTAGACATTTAAATTATTCTGAGTGATATTAAAGAGGTATCTCTACTAATGAATATAGATAATAAATATAAAATATTCACATCAGAATAATCTCTTAAATAAAGGTGGCAAAAAGGAAAAAACACACTGAATACTCAAAATTAGATATCTCAATATTATAGACTAAAATATATTATTAATGCAAACAATTGAAAAAATTACATTTACAATATTTGTCTTTGCAAATTAACAAATTAAATCTAGATTACTACAAAAGGCTTGATAGCAATTGTAAATATTTATGTCTAAGAATGACAATATAGATTAGCCTTCCTGCATTTGATCCATAAAAGATTGACTTGAGTAAATTGGTCTAGATAAGAATTGAAAACTAATTTTATTGTTTTGTTTGTCATAATGGTTGGATCGCAAACCTACGAACAAGTTCACATAAACAAAATTAAAAAAAAAAAACCTACAATAATCTTATTTTAATATTTTACATTTTCTTGCAAACTATGAGTCTACAATGGTCAATAAAATAAAATAAAATAAACATAAAAAAATTAAATAAACATAAGATTTTAAACTTACATCAAATAAATATCTCAAAATTAAATCTTTTAAGGAAACATAAAAAATTGAAGTCTAAATTACTAAAGACTATATCAGTTAATCACCGTCTTGTTTTGACTTCAAATCATCGTTTTTATTTTTTCTATTTCAATAACATTAAATATAACGTTGTAAGTTACTTATTCATAGTTATAATTTTTTTCGTTATCATTTACATATATTTGAACATTGACAATTAATGAATTTAAAATAAAAATAATATAATAAAAATAAGACCTATTAAAAAGGTTTTACCACTCTCAAAAAATTCATGTTTTCGACTAGAAGTACCAATGATAGTTTTTGTAACGTCTCATTTAATTAATACGCGTAATTAAAGAAACGTCACGCAATGATAATATAACCATGCAGTCCTGGAATTTAAACATAACGCCGTACAAACCAAGGCACACCACGATGCCACAAAAAATAAAAGAAACATTTAAACGATTTACTGGAATCCTAGCAAGATATAAAAGCGGACAAGTACATGGACTGTAGCCCTAAAGATAGACCAAGAAAGACCGAAAGTCCGACCCAAGAAGACTAAGCAGCGGGTTCGTCTCTCCCTCGTTGACCACGGTTACCTCTCGCGTCTGCTCCCATCAATAAAATTGATGATCATCGCGAAGATAGAAGAACAACATACAAAGCAACCAACAAGAAAAGGTAAGCTAGAGCCAACAACAATTTCATCATGCAATTGAATGTACCTTCATAGCCAATATACACATATACAACATACACATATCACTCAAACATGTTATGACCCTTCAATCAATATACTAAGACTCGACTCATCCGAATACATATAGCCTGGTCGGATTCAGCGGATGCTTGCACTTGTGGTGGATACCTCTGCTCACCCCCGAGCTAAGTGTTACAAGTGTTATAATGAATCAATTTCTCTCACACACAAGATTAGCCCTTAATGAATTTCGGGCCTCCTGCTACTCTCACCACAGGAATTAGTCCGCTCTAAGTGAGACTAACTGACTCCTTAGAGTGTCAGGAGGCAACCTTCCCTTGAATCATTACCAGACCATATAGATGGGGCACCACCATGGACACCCACTAATAGGGGCCAATGAATTACGTCCCGACCACTGAAGCACGACCCTGAAAGTCTCACCTAGAGACTCCAAGGAATTACGCACTGACACAGTCCAACATATATAAACAACCAATAATTTTCACATACATCACCCATGAAATTTCATGCCAACACCTACAACCAAAACCTCAATTCTCATATGTTGAATCATTACCAACTCGTTATTCCCAACCATGAGTAAAGTGTTTCTCCTCATACCAAAACCATACCACTGGTTTACCAACCATCAAGATCCATTGTTGCTCATGCCAATTTTGTGACTACACGCACATATATATGTATCCAACTTCTCATGTACAACTCATATAAAAATCATGCCAAGCTCACAATCCCCCACATATAATCCCCTCCCAATCATGCATACTCATTCTCATTAAGCCATCATACAATAATCCATATAAGCACAATTCAAACATCCAAGCACAGAGGAAACAACATCTCGGGATGCATCCTCGCCCAGCTCCTCGCTTAGGCTGAAGGGTCTCACCCAAGCGAGAATGACTCTCGCTTAGGCGAGCTCCCCTCCGCCTAGGCGAGAGCTTGACAAGGAAGACAGTGGCCCCTGCGCAATCTCGCTTAGGCGAGATCCCCTTCGCCTAAGCGAGATATCTGCTCACTCAAAACGCGTTCTGGTCGCCTGGGCGACCACTCGCGCAGAAAGCCCTGGGCGAGCCTCTGCATATCTCACCTGGGCGAGGCGAGCTCGCTTGGGCGAGAGTGTTTGCCACTGTTCGCGCCTGCAACACGCATAAACATATCCCAAACAAGAAGATCAGCCAGTCCAAACATCCACAACAGTGTATCAAGCTCGAAAGATCATTAAATCTACAGTAAACACATCACAAGGGGGGTTCTAGCTTCCCTTACCTGGAATATGCTAGTACAGGAACTCAACGGCAACCATGGACACCACGACTCTAGAGTATGCTTAGGAACTGGAAAAACAACGGAGCAGATCACAAGATAAGCTCATTATGGAATCCTAGCTGAAAACAAACATGAAGAAACATCGAAGGAAGTACGAGCACAAGTTGGAATGGACTTACGAGAAGCGGAAAACTGATTCGAGTCCACTGGATGCGAAAAGCGGCTGAACCCTAGCAGAGCTCTCTCTCGGAGTAGAAGGCGTGACGGCTGATTCTGTGAAGAGTGAGGGGTGAGTGTGTTAGGGCAGATTAGGGTTCAGTTTTATCACTTGGGCCAGCCCTAGGCCCAATTACAAGGGCAGCCCTTTACTTTAGGGCATAAATACATAAATAAGATTTTAATGGGCCTTACAGTTTTCACATTCTTATATAAAAGAGGATATAATTGTTAAGGATTGGGAGCCAATGTAAAATTCAAGCAAGAGTGTTGGGCTTAGGGGTTCATGATTGAAGTGAAGGAATAATGAAATAGAAAAAAATAGCATAGAACTCGTTGGTTTAGGGATTAAAATCCAATGAAAATTTTTGTTGCACGTTATGTGGCCAGTAAATTAAAATACTTGATCCGTCTCTAACTTTTCCAACAGATTGGTTGTTCAAACGACATAGCTCGATTCCATGTTGTCATCCATATATGTGTCCATGAAACAAAATTCTATTAATGTTATTATTAAATTATCTTCTCATTATTATTTAATGTAATAATATAGAATTTTTCATACCTTTGTTACGAGTATGTAGCTTCAACGGAAGAGTTTCTCCAAATTCGGAGAGTACAATGAAAGCTTTTGAAAACTAAGACAAAAATTACAAGGTAAATCTTAATGGAAGAAGCATGAAACATGAAACATGGAAAAGAAGCAAACATGTAATAAACTAAAACTGAAAATAAAAATCAGCTGGTCCGGGCCGCCCTTTGCTAGGTAAAACGGGTTGGACTGAGTTGGTCCACTAAAAAATAGCTTAGGAATTGTAACATAAGATTGTTGACCTGTCACTTTTTTTATTTATTTTTTATTTTTTTCAAATTTAATTTTTTTATAAAATTTATAACATTTTTAATCATATAAATATTTTATAAATTTATATAAATATTTTATAAACTTTTAATTGATCAATTAATATTTTTAGTTGAATAAATTAAAATAATTATTACATTTACATATTAAATTACTCTATTTTGTAATTAATAACTAGAACTTAATTTGTAAGTGTTAATAATTTAAATTTTAATAATATTGCATATTTACATCTTTACAAAAATATAATATACACGATTTAATCTTTTTAATCATTTTTAATTTAAAAAATTAAAATAAATAAAAAATAAATCAAAATGAACCAACGAATTAGGCATAAACTGATCTGCCTTTGACTTGTCAGATTGACAGACTAAATGGACCGAACCAAAACGGACTGATAAATTAAAAATTTCAACCTGACCCGTCTGACAGACTAAACGAGCCGAACAAAAACAGACTGACAGATTAAAAATTTCAACCTGACCCGTTCTATTTTAGCGGGTTAACAGGCTAACCCGTTGGACTCCACCTACTTTACCACCCATACTATTGAGATTTAGAATTAATACATCATAATATTATGAGACATATATCAGACAAAAGAACTTAAGGATAATTTTAGTATTAAAAGTAGATGCTTGACCCCTATACCCGAAACAACTTACACCCTTACAAAGTTTTATAATCTTTGTAAACAATGCATTTGTTTAGCATTTGAACATAACTTTCATGACAAACCAAAGCATTATAAAACTCTGGTGTGCTTTTCTATTATCTTTCTTTACCTGTCACGTGTGTATGATCGCTTTTCAAAATGTTTATAGAAATCTTATATCTATTAGTAAAATGCTTATTTTACAATTCTCTGCATATAACCTTTGTTCAAGAGCTTATTTTAATCCTAAGGTATACTTTATAAAACAGCTCTCCCTCTCAAAAACTAATATTATCATTGCAAGTGTCGATAACATACAAATGTTCTAATCTTTTTATCAATATTGCTGTTATTAGAGTTAGCATTGCAAAAACCAATGACCGGTTGTTTGGCATACCAGATAGTCGCCATTTTCATATGAAAATGGGATCATATAGAACTATACATATTTAGTTACCTATGATCGGTTTTTCAGGTTGACATGATAATTATGGATTTTGAAGCAAAAACTACTAATGTTAAATTTAGAACTTGTTAACTTGCTACTTAATGCCGATCTTAAACTGAACTGTAAGAATGAATAAATACACAGAATACAAAATAATGTAAAGTGTGATATCCACCAAGTACCTTTATTTTTCGTGGTGAATACATCCAACAAGTTTTTTGTGGCCAAAACATCCAACAAGTATAAGTACTCTCATTCGACTTTCAAAATTCTAATGAATGGACCCAAAAACACTCCCAAGCCCACCAACGGGTGTCCCCACGGAGAGCTGAACAAATCTGAGAGTCAATGACTCACTCTCAGAATAAATAAATATTTCATGTGGTTTAAGATTCCAAAAAAAGGAGCCTTGGTCCTCATACCCAGCAAGTGTTTTACATTTTTGGAAATTTGAATGTGGATTTCTGAATGGAATTGCAACAATATAGTGAAAAAGAAGAAAGAAAAACGTCTCAAGCCTAAATTATAATTCCTCAGTATACAACAAGCTACACTAACAAATAAACAAAGGTTTATACAAAAAATAGCATCAAAGTTAAGAGCATGGAAAGAAAAAAAGTCAGCGTTGAGTTTTAACCTTCATCTCCTTGGCCATAGAAGGTAGCCACCTCTCTCCCCTAATCTTTTTCAAATTTTCAACTCTTTCCTCTTCTCTCTTTGCTTTAGCTTTTGCTGCTGCATCTTTAGCTTCTACTCTAGCTAATGACTTCTTGCATGAATCGTTTGCTGCAGCTAATATATCTATCCCATTCACAGCAACAGATCTAATCCGTTTTCTGAACTGCTAAGATAGCAGATAGTCGTTTAGAAAATAACCAAATACACACAAAATAAAAAAACAATATATACAACCACATTTTGGGATTAACTAACTATTAGACCTTCTTTGATTTCTCATTGATATCCTCTCCGGGAAGTATTCTAGGCCGTTTCCTTGGTGGTTGGGGTTCATCTGCAGCCATATAATGTAAAATCCTAAGCCACACATACAAATGCAATTTGGTAATATTTCAAGATTAATCACTAAGTTAACAATTTTGTAACCCTTTTGTGCAATATTGTTATCAGTAATAAACTATTTTGATTTCCATCACTAAACTCATTGAATGGATGTGAGTGTCAGAAATAAAAATCAGTCTTGCTACAATTGGGACCGGAGGCCACCTCATAGTAAGATGTGGCATTGAATTCAACTTTTCAAGGTTAGTGTTTAGTTACTCAAACCAAAAATTGTCACAATCAGTAAACCAGTTGTCCACTACTTTACTCAACTTCAATGGTATTCTATAAACATGTGCTAGTATGACTCTGAATTTCTTCATACTTCATAATTACATGGTCCATGTGATAACCTGGACCAGTAATTCTGGTTCAGTTGGCCAACTGAGCAAGACCAATGCTCCATAAGTCATGGCAAAGGCCCCGAGAATGCTGCTCTATCTATAGCAAGTGACTAACGCACAATGACTGACAATTTCTCAGTGGTTAACGACCTAACAAATGGATTATTGCAATGCAGCATCACACAGCATTATATCACAAAGCAGTGCTAAAAATAACTCTAATCTTCTGAATTCTCTGATGTCAACAAAAGATTGCAGAGTGGAAAAAGAGATGCATGGCATGCTGATCTGGGCTCCACTTTCTTAACGACTGGCGCTGGGTGCGTGTGCACTATTCTGAAAAAGTAGTACTTTTTGTTAACAGCAAGCTACCAGCACCAGCACCAGAAGCTGCTTTTATCTAATGCAGCTTTTTTCATGTTTCAGAGAAGTTCTCAATTTTCCATATGCAAGTCAAGAACAATGGTGACTAGTGACCTACTGCCACCAACACTACCTCATAAAGCCAACTTACCATAGCATAGTAAAAGCCAACAAAACTACCCAAAATCTAAAATGAACCCTTTATAGGCATAACAATCAATTGCAACAGATATCTTAACCTAAGCCAAGGTGGTACCACACACTTGCTTACCTACGTGATCAAACACTATTCCTGGCTTAGCATATTTAAACAATCGAATGCCGCATTCATCGATTTTGGGATCATCATCCTCGACAGGGACAGGTTTTCTCACTATCTCTATTGTATTTTCCAATATATCATTCAGAAGCTTTTGCGCCTGTCAAGAACATCCACAGTATATATATCCACATATCATCAGAACGAAACACCAGAAAAAGAAAGGGGACAATGGTACACTATGTAATCAGAGTTAGATAGCAAAAGTCCAAGAGAGTTGTAAAGTTATAATGAAATGATGAACAGTAACTTGGATCAATTTTTTTTAAAAAAAAAAGGTGCTGCAACTGCAACTATGCAGACCACATGTTCAGAAATTGAAACAGCCATGAAACTATTTGTAACCCCATTAGAAAAAAGATGCCAACTTAGTAAACAATTCCACACTTTCTGTTATGGGCATGTGTTCATCAGAGTAAAGGGAAATTTCCATTTTTTTTTTAATTTTAAAAATATTAACTGGCAATTTCAATATACTCATACTCAAACTAACCTATTAACAGAAAATTGAGAAATTGAAAGGGAAACCTTGAGTTGATGGTGCTTAAGCTGTTGTGTTTTGGGTTTGCTATAATCATCGTCGTCGTCATTTGGGTGAGCATGTTTGGTGGTGGAAGAGACGTAAGTGGTGGTTTGGGCAATGGAGTGGATAGCTGCTCTCCAAGCGGCGTCACCGTCTTCTTCGCCACTGCTGCTGCAGTAACCGTTGGTTGGTTCTCCTTCTGCCATGGTTCGCTTTCAGGTTTCGACGTTTCGTTCAACACAGGACAGGGCAGAACAACAGAACGCCATCATCGCTTCAGTAAGCAGGGTCTCCGCAACATAATTGGGCTTTCTCGTGGCTATGGATTGTTAGGCCCAGTTTGGAATCAAAAACTTGGATTTTCTTTCCAGAAATTAGCCTTTTTGAAAACTACTTTTCTGACTCAATTAAAAGCTTAATAATAGAACTAAAAATGTGCTAAGCTCATTAAATTTTGGTAAAGCTTTTTTTTTTGTAGAAAAATAAAAATACTCCTAAATTAATTTTAGGTTAATTATCAATTTTATCTTTATCTCTTACTTCTGTCGGCTTAAAATCAATTCGAGTAATAAATTAAAACAATGTTAAAAGGCATTGCAAAATAATGTTTTTTCTTTAAATATTTTACTATACATAATGATGAATTTTAATTACCACTCTAATTAAAAGATAAAAAGTTTAAAATATATTTTCCTCTTCTCCCTGTGTCGTAGCTTATTGACCATGATGGAAGATGAAAGGTGGATATAAATTATAATCAACATTTCTAACGATTTAATTGCAAAACTTCTTGACGTAGTTGAAACTGAAGAAAATGCAACCATGGTCTAAAAGCAATAATTATTGCTCCTCCCAAAGGCCAAAATGCAACCCAACCACCACTGTTGTGTTAAATTCTTTTAAATTATCAACCTCATCTTTACATGTTGTTAAAGCTTTAACCAAGATATATAGTTACTGATATAAATTTTAATTACTAATATAATTTTTAATCATTATAATTAATATATTTTAAATCGAGATTATTTTTAAGATAAAAAAAAGTCATAGAGTAGATTTTTCTTTTTTATACCAACATAATATATATATATATATATATATATATATATATATATGTTAAATTGTATTTTTACATTTTATATTCTTATCCTCTCAAATGCATTTATTTAATTACATTAACATCTCAAAAAGTAAAATTTTAATTATATTAATTTTTAATTAGATGTTGTTAGACTTTTTTTTATTAATTTTTAAACAGAAAATAAATTTTAATAATAATTATATTAATTTTTAATCGGATAAAATATGGTGACAACACTTTTAATTATGAAAAATTTTAATTACATTAATTTTTAATTTTTAGTTAGATTTAGATTTAATTTAAGCTGAATTTAATAGCTTAAGAAGGTGAAGAAGGTGCAACAAAATAATTTTAAATAAAACGAAAATTTATATGATTTTGTATTACGATTTGACCGATTTTATTATATTATTATGTGTGAGTGAGATCAAAATTTAATTAAAATATTATATAAAATTGTAGAATCTTATAATTTAAATTTAAATTTTGACTATTTTAATTATAACGGTAAAATTTATTATAATGTATAATCAAGAAAAGTAATACTATTTTTGTGATGACTTCTAATTAACAACATACTTAAAATATTTATGGAGTTGGTTTTAAGCTAAAGAAACACCGTTTTGACTTCTTTCAAAAGCAGAAATACTAAATTAATTTTTTTGAAAGAATAAAAAACAAATTTATATAAAATAATAAAGGACCAAATAATAATTTAATTTTAATTTTATAAAATTAAATTAGATTTAAACTTAACAAATTATCATGTCATAATCGACAACTTATCATTTTCATTTTATATGGCGTAATAGTACAATGATATAAAAACTAAAATTTCATTTTCCTTTTTAAAATAAAAATAAAAATGAACTTTGTGATATGTTGAGGATTAAAATTGAACTTTTTTTTATCATCAATGAAGAAAAAAAAATATTTTATCATATTAAATGCTGTAAACATCAATTAATTAGCTATTAGGTTGCGTAGACTTTTTACTTTACAAAGCATTTGTCATCCACCAAGACATTTCCTTTCAACTTTATATCCATAAAAAATTACCATTTGGCGCCAAAGAAGCAGCAATAGAAATATAAGTAACTACTTACTTACTTATTTATTTATTTATTTTCATTTCAGCACATAATGCGCCTACGACCTAAATGATGCCATATCAGTAAAGTGATATTGAATAAAAAATATTTTCACGAACTAACCAAAGAATAAATAATTATTTGAAAATATACATATTGTGCCACATTGAACGGCTCTGATTCATATGGAGGTTGTCCAATAAACTTATTATATATAACTCATTTTCTAGGTTGAAATTCCAAACTAATGTGACTATTTTATAAGGAGAGACATGAATAAATTTTTCACAGCCTAGATTTAATTTAGATCTAATAAAACGAATTGATGAATAATTCAGGTTTAATTTTATTATATCAATTAGATTTAAATATTTTTTAATTCAATCTAAATTGAATTAAATGTATATTGAATCTTTATCAAATTTAGATTAAATCCATTTTGTCAATAAGATTAAATTTAGTGCATTGATATAATATATCTAAATATAATTTCTATCAAATATGTTTAGGTTGGGGTCAGACCTTCGATCGGGATCAAATCGATTCGATCTTTGGCTGCGACAGACTTTGTCGACCTTTGGTTGAGACTAACTTTGTTGATCTTTAGCCGAAATGACTTTTACAACCTTCAGCTAGGCCAACTCAGCTTGAACTCTGGCCTAGAACGACTCAATTTGATTCTTCTACTTGGGGCCACTCAACTCGATTCTTCTACATATGGTGACTCAGTTTGAGCTTCAACTTATATAGATTTGGCTTGACCTTCGTTTTAGGCCAACTTAACTCGTTTGCTCCAAGTTGACTTTACTTAACCATGGACCTAGATCGAGTTGGTTTGACTTGATCCCCAACCACCTTGATTCACCTTAGACACACCTTGATTTTAGATTTTCAAAATCCTACAAATGATCAAATCTAAATCCAAACCAAATATATGGATTTGGATTTAGGATAAATCCATTTAAATGGATTGAAAGAATATAGATTTAGATTAGGTTTAACTACTATTTTGGTCTCTATATTTTGGTCTTTGATTTGTTTTGGTCCCGATATTTGTTTTTTGGTTCAATCAAGTCCCACTATGTATTAAATTGATTCAATGTGCTCACCTCCATTAAATTGACATTAACGTCGTTTGGAATGTGATCACGTGATAGTCGAAAAAAATATGCAATCAGTAATTTAGTCCTTATACGTGTATCTTTTACATGGAAAAAATGTGGTCCCCTTTATGTTAGGGTCATCCTCCATGGATCCTAGGAATGAATGGGTTCATGTTACCATCTTTGACAATGCAATAAACAAAAATGAAAATCTTAGATCAGTGAGCTTAGATATATGAATTTTTATCTAAAGGAATTAATCTAGAATTTGAAGGAGGTTATTTCAATGGAATTGTATCATAAAAAAAAAAGGGTTAGAAAGGAAGAAAAGAGTTTGGACTCACACGCGGTAAACTCTAAACTATGTTAACACTTATTTTACAAAAAGAACCATATTGTCTCTATTTAAATAATATAAAAAATAATATTTGGATTAAATTAATAATTAAATCTCTTATTAGACTGACACGTGATTGATCACTTTCCAAACAACATTAACTGTTAGCGTCAATTTAATAGAAGAGATCACATTGAATCAATTTAACATATAATGAGACTTTATTGAACTAAAAACAAATATTAAGAAAAAAAATCAAAACTCAAAACATTATAACAAAAAGAATAAAAACCCAAAATATAAAAGATTTTAAATTATTCTAAATTGAATTTCAGAATTCGAATGTTTTTTACCACCTTTACTATTTTAACAAAAAAATCTTAACTCGTTTTTAAATCTAAATATAATCTTTGTTTATGAAGAGGGTTGAATTTTGCTTTATAAAAGCTCTTTTGCAACTATCAAACTATGTCTATAATATGCTTTATTAAAAACTCAAATTTAAAAACCTATTTTGAGAATAAATAGAAGAAATAAGATATATTTTTATACTAATTAGTTTGTATAGGTAACATTTAAAAACCATTTTTTTTCGTAAGTCACTTTTGTTTTTTTTTTTTAACATTATTTCAATTGCTTTTTCAAATAATAATTTCAATACTCTTTCAAGAGTTTTCTTCATGCCAGGTCCCACACTCCTAAACTTAAGAGTAGGTGTTTTCTCTATCAAATGAATATAGGTATTACACACTCGAAAGGAAATTAAATATTCAAATAATTGTTTTATGTGTATTGATTTTGATTAATAATTTTGAGAGGGATAAAATAATATATTTGAATTAAGAGTAATTTTAATATTTAAATTTTATAAAATTATCATAGTTATCTTTTGTCCGTTGCGGATAGTAGGTTTTTTTAAATTAATCTGAACTAATTTGCTTTTGAATCATAGACATGGATTCTCTATTTAAAAAATTACGTAGAGGAACAAGTTGTAACAACTTTGTTGTGATGAAGCTGTTACCACGTTAGATGTTAATGTTAAAATCGTGAAAGTCAATAATAACTTCAATTTTAATTCATTACAATTAACTTAAAATCATAAAAACATGAAGCAACATCTTGAAAAATTAAAAAACACCGAAAATACCTTTACACATTATTAATATTGTTAGGATAAGAAAGAAATTAACTTGAAATGATTACAAACTTTCAAACAAACTAAAATTTCAAACTATAAAAATATACCCATAAATTGACTCTATAGTGTCCACACTTTTTTATAATCACGTATAAGTATTAAATTAAAAGATTTAACATTTACAATTGATTAACACTTGATAGACAACATATTACACTTAGTCGATGTTGCTGGATTAAAAACTTATTTGAAAAAGAATCAAATTTCACATTTCGTAAATATAGAATTAAGTTGAGTTTAACTTCAAATTTAATTAAGAAAAATTATGTTCTTATCACATTTTCACATTTCATATCAATAATATTTTGGATGCATGGTGATTAACAACGATTTTATCATCAGACTTGGGATTAAAATATTGGTGCTCACTGTGGGGTCGATAACATGATTCTAAGACGAACCTTTAGTCCCTTAAGCTCTCAATTGGAGATGATTCGTCATTTTCTTTAGACCTCGATTGGACTTATTTTCCTACGACGTTCAATAGTCTCACATTGTTTAGAAATCGAGGCCTAAAGCGGTCTAATATCTCTTACTCCTTCCATCTTCTGAAACAACTTTTTAAGGAGAACACTGTGATTGAACACACACTCCATAAAATGTCTCAGGTCAGATGCATGGTGATTGACAACGATTCTATTATCAGACTTAGGATCGGAACATTGTTGTCCACTGTGAGCCGATAATGATGTTTTACAATGAACCATCTCGAGTCCTCCATTAGGGATGATCGAAGTCGAGGCCTTAGACGGTTTAAATACATATTCCTTCTCTCACCCTACGATGCACCTTTAAAGAATAAAATCATGATGAAACTCCATACTCCAACTCGGACAATACCTCATATGCATACTGATTGATAGTGATTATATTATCAAATTTGGCATCGAAACAAATTATATTAAAACTATTATTCTTTGTACGTGTTTAATGTGAAAAAGTATATTAAAAAATGTTTTACATTGATGAAAAAATATCTAAGATTTACATTTATGAAAGGAATTTTCAGGACTCATTATTTTTTTCAAGGGTAAAAAAAATGCCCGTGAAGGATTGTATGTTTGTTTTCCTATTTAAAACAACTAAAGAAGCAAATTACTTCTAAACGGTATAAAATGTATGATACAATAATTCTTGCAAGACTAATTAAACAAACTTTCATTCCGATAGTTAGTCAAGAACATAAAGTTCATTATTCTGAGTCAAAATATATTGTGAGAAGGTGTTACTATTACTAAAAATGCCTAGTTTCATATGTAAAACGAGAAAAAGATATTGAACTTGAATGGGGAAAAATAAATGTAAAACGAGAAAAATAATTTGAGTTTGAATGTGTATTTTTACTTTCAATAAATTAAATTCAGACATTAACTATTCACAAGACACAAAACTGCGTATTTTACCGACTTTGAATTGGCTGAAAGGTTGTGTTCTATGTTCCTATCCTTTTTCAACTTAAAAAGACGAACTTGTATTTTATTAACTAAGAAAAGATAAGTTCCTAATTTATTTATATAAATAAATCCAATAGGTCTTTCTTGCCTTTAATAGGACATAATAGAATCTATTCACATAAGATTGAAATAAACACGTTCTTGATGATTATGCAATATGTTTGTTCTATAACACTGAATTCGTAGGTTATGATAAGTATCGAGAATCTAAGTGTGAATTTAAGGTTTATATTGAGTATAATGAAAAAGTTGAAAATCATATAAGGATGAAGACTAAAAATGTCAACGAGATGGGATAGGTATGGTGGATAAATATTCGTCCCGTACCCGTTATGTGGCGGGCAGAGACGGAGCATCATAGGAGCAGGGAGGGGTCTAGGCCCCAAATATTTTTTATTTTTTTTTCAATATTTTATATATATATATATATATATATATATATATTTGGAATTTTGAAATTTGTTGAAAATGTTGAAAATTATAAATAATATATTTTAGAAATTGATGATAATTAAATTGTGTCTCTTTATTTCTTTTATAAAGAGAAATAAATTAATATGTTAATAAATAATAAAACATAAAATCTAATATAATAAAAAAAAATATTTAGGTTTAATTAGTTTTTTAGTATCTGTTTTCGTCTAAAAATACCAAATTGCGACTAAATTGAAACTAAAAAAATTAGAAGACCAACTTACATTTTTGGAAACAATAATCAAAAGAGTAATTAAACTAAACATTTATTAAAATATTTATTTTCTTCTGTCATTGCCTTTTTAATTTTTGACAAGATTATACTCATCTCTCACTATCATATTTTTTTTTTTTTTGAAGAAAAATGAAGATAAACACATACTCATTATGTTTGCTCTCATTTCTCATATGTTTCCTTCATTTCTCGAAGAAAAAAAAATCTAACTCTCTCTTGTCTTACTTGATGATGAAATATTAGTTTAACAATTATTAAAATTATTTTTTATCTCATGAGCCTTTTGTATACTTATTTTTTATGATTATAGAAGAGAAAAATAATGTATTATGTGTTTTTTTATAACCGATTTTTAATTGTGACTTGATTATAATATATTTTTTTCTAATACTTATGCCTCTTAATATTTTATTAGATTATGATAAATTATTTTTTAGTATATTAAAAAAACATATCAATGAAGAATAGAATAATGAATTCATTTTGTAAAAGGGAAACTACACGTGAAGATGAAAACAAGTTAAATTATACTTATTCACATCTTTTAAAGTATTTAAAACATTATACTAATAATCCACCCTAACGATCCAATCATTTTATAGAAGAGTCATTTTTTAAAGTGTTATATTAATAGTCTAATCAAATGATTAAAGAAAAATATTATTTTGGCCCCTCCAAAACTCTTGGTCAAAATCCGCCACTGGCGTGGGTACCCGTTATCTTTATAATATCCACGGGAACCTGTGAGTATCTATTTACAATATTCATTTTCTACCCACTGTAAATTTTATTCGTGGGTACGATTTTTTTTTACATCCCTAATGAAGACTCATAAACTCATCGCCTTGAGGTTTTTGGTTAAAAGTGGTGTCAATATTTTATGTGTGAGTTGTATATCAATTGATCCCAAGATAAAAGTGCATATAATGAAGACCCATAAACCCATTTTTAAGATTTTGGATTAAAAGTGATGTCAATCCCTTATGTGTGAGTTGTATATCGATTAAAGATCCCAAGATAAAAATGCATGTAGAGCTCACGCACCTAAAAAAACATAAAAAACGTTTAACTAAATTTTATCACAAATTCGTTGACATAGCTAGGGTTATATTATTTAAAGAATTATATTTCATGAAATGAATTTTCTATTAAAATTCGTAAACATTGGATTTCTTACAAATTCTCTTGTCTTCGAAGTTCTAGAAGAAAAACAAATTGCAGGACAAGTCCAACGGTGAAATTTTATACTGCATATGAATTATTTTGAATTTTGGATTGATAGGAAGATAAATGAATGATAACTCTCAAAGTTACATACAAATAAGTGTTTACATATTATAAATAGAATGAAATTGACAGAAGAAACCATTTGTTCTTATTTTTATTAATTAGGAGAACCCAAATCCCACACAGAATTCAATGTAAATTTAAAAGGGGAAGGATTAAAGTCCCATCAAATTCCTTTTAGAAATCCTCTTTAATTCAGTAAAAAAAAAAAAAAATGCTATTTTCATACTGTACTAGTGTTGCTTTTCAGTTTTCACTTAATGCTTGTTATTAAAAGTTGAATCTGAATACGAGTGTTGCACTAAACACATGGACATGGTGATGTGAACTCTCATCTGCAGTGTGATGCAGGGACATGTCAAAGGATAGAACTTTATCACATTAATTGGGTGACACAATAATGGCGTTTCTTTCTGTGGAACATAGTATGAACAGGTGTGCCTCATAATCTTGCTTATTCTTCCTACAATAATAATCATCAATTTTATGCGCCAACTTTATAATACAAGCTGCTGATCCTGCTGGTACAACTAAAGGAAGTCATCAAAACGACGAAACCCTTTTCAACACCAACTTTCGATTAATTCACTCTGCAATGCTGTTGCTACCATGGGCCATCCATTAATCATTTCCAGTTTTTCACTTTATTCAAGTCTGCAGCTCATATATAAACTTCAAACAAACATGATGCCACTTCAAACTGCAATGGATATTCATTACAAGAAGATTATTGATTAATTAATGAAAACTCAATGTTGATTAATTGTTTATTTGTGCAGTTATCGACAGTCTTAATAATAACACAATATACGCTGACATTTAAAATATTAATAGTATATATCAGCCATTTTTATTATTAGTTTGAGGTACTATGTTAAGTATGTAGACCTCAAACATTAATGTTTCCAATAGTTAATATTTTGTTAGACAAAGGTTATAATTTTTTTATCAGATAAGAAATTAACACGGGGCCCAATTAATGTTTATTTACGCACTATTTTCAACCCAATTATAGACTCTATATATTAACAAAACTATACTATGACACCTTTTAGTAATTAATTGAACCATTAACTATTTCATTATTGTGCTAGACTGGCACGGGCTAATAGCTCTATTTAGTTTTACTATTATCAAAATGTTACTTTTAAGTATATCGTTAGTGATTACACAATGTAGATGTGATTTAATTTGTTAGTAATAAGTGACTTTTTTTGTACATAAATGTCAATCACATTTGTTATACAGACAAAGATACACTGACATCCACAGTTATTTTTCATATCTTATAAAAAAAAATCGACTCTATTTTTTTTATTTTCGTGATTTAGTGTGAACAATTGATTAATATACCATTATTTTTTATCTGAAAGAATCAATGACTCACACAAAGTCACGTTAGAAAATAAAGAATAAAAATTAAAAAATGAAAATCATAGTATAATTTTTCTTTATAAAAAAATATAATACAAATATAATCATAGAGAGATAAAATAGCGTAAAATTTGATCTAGTTTATCGTTATGGTTATAACATGTTGGTCAGTTGTTGTATGAAGTAGAGAGAAAGAAAAAACTATCGTGGTTATTGAATTGTCTAATATAAATGTTGGTTAAGCGAATTAAGAAGTGAAGAGTAGAAGGAGAAATTCTCTATTCAACATCAAAAGCAATCAATGAAGCTCAGAAAGAATTCAAGAAAAGTGATGAACAAATTTACTATTTATTTTACATCATTGTAGTAGTAAAAAGAAGATCCAGCACAAGTGGATATCGATTCATTGAAATATGATGACATACAAGAAAAAGCATTTCACATTCATTGGTTTTTGAGGACATCTAAAAAATGGAAGATCTGAAACATAGCTTTCAAACTAACATCCAAATTAGTGAATGTTGTTAAAGGTAGTGACGATGCAAAAAGATTGTTTTGCAAAAGTAACTATATCATCACAACGGACAACAAATAATCCTCTCCGCTCAAATTTTTATTTGAAAATCTCATCTCTTCCTTTTTTTTTTATAATTTTATACACAAAAATTATACCACTATATGAATTTTTACAATAACAACTATGTCTAATGATTAGAAAGAAGAGAAAGGTTGTGGGTTCGATTCATTTACCTAATAATATAAAAAATATAGTAGGTTTGAAAGGATTTAAAAAAAAGGTGAAAAAGATTGTGAGTTTAACTTGCCTTACTAACAAAATTAACATATACCAATTACTCTTCAAATAAAAAAAAAGTATAATATATATACATTTTGATTAATTTCTATCAGAAAATGAAGTTCGAGCCATTGAAAATAAGTATGAGGATTTTTACCATGCGGTGTTTACATGTATATATATAATTTTTAAGTAGTTTGATATAATACTTGAATCGTCATTTCATTAATGTTTATGATTGAGTCAATCTTATTCAAATATGTGAAACTATATGGGTTAAATATGTTTTTGATTTCTCAAGTTTCAGTGAATTTTGGAATTAGTCCCTCATCAAAATTTTATACCAATTTAGTCCTTTATCTTTTAAAATGCGTGAATTTAGTTCTTTTAACCAAATTTTGTTCAGTTTATCTGACGTTTCAAGCACATTTCATGATAGTATTTAAGTTAACATTGAAGAAAAAATGTGTCAAACAGTGTAAATAATTTAAATACTATCATGAAATGCGCTTGAAACGTCAATAAACTTAACAAAATTTTGTTAAAAGGACTAAATTCATGCATTTTGAGAGATGAAGGATTAAATTGGTCAAAAATTTTGATGAGAGACTAATTCCAAATTTGGCTGAAACTTGAGAGACCAAAAACATATTTAACCCAAACTATATTAATTATTTTTAGGTTGGTATAATGGAGTCATGTTGTTTGATGTACTTCAATTCATTAGTAACCTATTACTCTAAGCTCTTCATTATATTAGTTGGGGGGTTGGGGAACTTTTACTATCCAGTATTTCCGATCAACACGTTCTAAATGAAACCGTCGACCACAATAAAATCTGAGTCTATAAATAAGTGAAAACAAAATAACAAGTTAACTAATATTCATGTTATACCTTATATTCTTGAATTCATTTGAAATAATTTAACTAAAATAAATGGTATTTAAAATAATTAATGTAATACTAAAAAAATTCCAAGTAAAATTTATCAGGACTTTTTAATAAAATATATATTGACACACACATTAAAGCTTTTTATTTTATTTTTATGAAATCAATTTTCACAAAAAATGTTAATTTTTAAAAATATTTCTTAAGACAATTAAATGTAAATAAGATTCTTGTTAATTTAAAATTTGAAGGATTTATTTTCATAAAAAACTCTAAGATGGAAGTTAAGAATATTGCGGAAAAAGAAACAAAAATTATAATTTAAAGAATTGCTTCAATTTTAATACTTAAAGTTAAATTTAAACTTAATAAATAATTTGATCCTATATTTAGGTTTATAATTTGTTTTATTCCTTATATTTGTTTATACTCCATTAAGTCGTATTATTTATATTTGTTTTTACTCAATTAAGTCATATTAAGTCATATTATGTGATTTTTTTTCATTAAATTGTCATTAACATCACTTAAAAGTGTAGCGTGTTAATATTTAAGTCGTTTATTTGTCCAAGTATAAATCATTTTTTACTTTTGTATCTCTCTGATTATGACATATGGTATTTTTTAAGTAGAAAATAATTTAGATTTTGGCGCATAATAGATATAAATTTTAACATATGATAGATTCAGATTTTGACATAAAATTCTTTCAATCAATAATACTGTCAATTTAACGGGATTTCACATGATATTTTTTCTTTTTACAAAAATGGGATTCATTTGAGTATTTTTAAAAAGATTCAATTTAGTAAAGGAAAGAAAATATAAGGATGAAAACGATTTAAAACCATAAACGCGTGAACAAAATTATTAATCAAACATAAATCTAATAATAAATGATTATTCTTTTAACTATGCACATTGCTATTTTTTCAATTAGCAGAGAAGTTTAATTTTCTTAAATATTTAGTATTTATAACATAAAATAAATTCTTCCCAACTTAACAAACCATAATGCTAGCTCGCTGGAAAACCTATAATGGCTTACGAGTTATTTATCATCGAGATGGTGTCATGCTTCCATATCACTGTTCTCTACATATCATTCTGTTAGCAGGAGCAGCATATAGATATATAACTTTATCATCTTCTAAGTTTAAATTTTGCAAATACAGGAAACAAAATGAGGAAGAAGCGAAGAACAATGCAAGCTACACATATTTCTACTTTCTTTTATAATAACTTTGTGTTTTATTAATGGTTTAGCATTGAGGAATGGGTTGGTTTAATAGTGGTGCTGTAAAGTCTGAATCTGCGTGCATGGGGGTGATGGGGTGTGGTGGCAAGTACTTCAAAACTAGGAATGCTCAAAGCGGAATATGCTTATGTTGACTCTAGTACACTGCTGGTAGGGATAAAATTAAAAGGGAGAATCATCAATTCAAAGGTTATTTTCAATGGTAGGAACCCAATAATATTGTACCATTTGTAGAAAAAGGGTTCTAGGTTTCTTTTAACATAATAGTTTCCATTTAAATATATATATATATTAAAAGCATTTTAAAGTTTAATATATATGTATTGTTAGTATAAAATATTTTTAAATGATTAATCATATAAGGCAGAATGTATATGAGTATTTATGTTAAAATAAAATAAAAAATGAAATAAAGGAGAATGTAATGGTTACATACGTGAATCATTTTGTCCAAAGTGTGTTCTCCATCCGTCTGACCCTTCGCAGGTTGCAATCATGTTATGTTTCTGGCTTGTCAGAATTTCATAATTTGGTTCTGAATATAATCGATGAATGGCTTCGCAAATAGTATCCGAAAACTTTCAACTTTATTGTTTGAATAGCAGAGATTAAAGTTTACCAGTATGCAAATCTTTTAACCGCAGAAGTCTGCTCCTCGCTTTCTGGGGCGTTACCAATCCAATCGATTTATGCCTTCGGGGGATTTTTCCCATCCATTCCTGTGACCCTTGTCTGGCGTGAATACTAGATTCCGGCAACCTTGTCTTCGATTCAGCGACCCCAGTTACCTTTTCTTTACTGTTACAGTTACAACCCGAATACATCTTTATACTACATTAACTCATTTGGCATTGTTTTAATTTCAGTCATTGGACTTCTGCTAGGAATCATGAGAAACAAAACAAACAATAATAAGATTAGGTTTCATGTTAGTGTCATGTGAGGATTTTTTAAGATGGCACATCATCATCGCAGCATATATAGATGGATTTTATTCGTAGTGAAATAAATGTGTTGGTATTGACACTTCCCTAAATACTGCTCTTAGAAGAAGGATGTGAAGCATTGACACTTCAACTATATACGTATACCCTTTCTTTCTTCTATAATAATATAGGATGAGTCATGAGACTCACGGCTCACCTCAACAAAGAAAAGGAAGGAAAAGTAAAGTCACTAAAGCTGTGAACGTTAATGAACAATGTCTATCTTTTGATTTAATTTATTAATTGAGACAAGAGTGAAAAAGATGTTATCAAAAATTAAAGTAATTAATATTTGTATACTTTACTTTAATAACAACTTATATAAATTTTTAAAGTTTATTATAATAGTTAAGAAATAAACGGAACCTACATACATATTAATCCGTGAAGCATGGTAGAAGTAGTTTTAAAATGGTGCTGGGAAAATGTTTATTGAGTTGAAAGATGGAAGCATCCCCACAAAACAGGGGAAGAAGAGAAAAGAGAAGAAGGAAAAAGCAAGAAGAAAGAAAGGGCATGAGTTTCAGTATGGCCGTAATAAGCTGTCTCGTCCTGTCTGGGATCAATGTGACTTAGATGCAAATTAAAAATATGGATTCAACTCCTAGGCCCACTTCAAGACATGGGGACAAAGAGTTCAAACATGGATTTTGCCCAATCATTGATGATGGCAAACAAACAACTCCTTAACATTTCCAACCAACCTCAATAATCAATCCTCGTCACCTAAATGCGTCATTAACAAAATATAATTAAACTCCAAATGAATTGGGACGTCAATTTGTAGATGTGAGGGGATAAGATATATGTACTTTTAGGGGATGTTCAATAAAGCATAATTCTTGGTATGCGATGATGATAAGTGAGTTTTAGATAAATGTAAAACAGCTGGAATGAAGTGGGATACAAACATTTGGAGATTATTGGAGTAAAATGGTTGCTTTGGTATCCAAAATTCAAAGAAATTTAAGAGTTTTTGTATAGGCCGAGGATTGAGAAGGTAAACAGTGGATACTTGAAAAAGCAAGGCATGCCATCCTAGAATTTGGAGAAGGGGAACACTTTGTGTTAGTATAATAAGACATCATCATTATGTAAAGGTTTATTGGTTAAGACGACATTATGATATAAAGCGGTTACCTGTGTAAAACCTTTATTAAGTGAAGCAGAAATATTTTACAGTGAGATGGTATGATTTTGTAGAAAATGAAAGGGTTAGTAATAAAATAGAAAGAGAAAAGTGAAATGGAAATTTGGCAGAGTTTGGAGAGTGATTAGGAGGCAGGGAACGTGAGTGGGTTGTGCTGCTGCTACGAGAAGATAGTGGGTTTGATGATGATGAGTCACGCCGGCAGCTTTTACTATCCTCTCTCTACCTCTCAAACCCCAATTGGCAGTTGGGCACGCCTGCTCCCACTCATCCAATGCTAGTAAATTCTCTCTCTCTTTCTCTATTTTCTTGTGCTTAGTTCATTAATTAATTAATTTATTTTTCTCTCTCTAAACAATGAAAAGCTAGCCCACTATCTCATCCTTCGTTGCTTTTTCTCACACTTTCATATTTTTTCCATCTTTTGTCAGAGAGAATTCTATTCTAAGCATCACCTAGCTAGCTCACGACCCTACTACATTTTTCAACCTACTCACCAACAAAACTCATCTCACTCAATCTCCCGTCCCCTCCCTCCCCACCCATTCTCAATAACCTCCAATAAAACACAATAACCTCCATTACATTAAGATAACCAATTCATTTCTTCTTACCATCATATAATAAAAATGATTTTTTCTCAATTAAATACTTGGTTTCTATGTTAGGTTGGGTGACACCTAAAGCCCTTGAGCTCCACTATGTATTTTTTTTATATATATTTAGAAAAATTAACCTAGTTTGTAAGGTAAGTAGAATCTATCGAAATTTGACCAAGTTCTTCCCCCAATCATTCCCCAACAGTGCCCCAATTCCCACTGTTAAAAACACGTTTGGTCTGGTGGTGCTGAGAAGCAGCTAAGCTGAGCGACCTAAGAGAGACACATTGTTTATTGATGTGGGTTAAATGGATACCTTGTTTAGGCTAGTAAGCTTTCAACAGCAACAGCAACACCATCAACCACAACCCGATCCATCCCTCAACTCCACCACCAGCAGAACCTCTAGCAGTTCCAGATCCTCCCGACAAAACTACTACCATTACCCCCACCAAGAAGACGAAGAATGCTTCAACTTTTACATGGATGAAGAAGACCTGTCCTCGTCTTCTTCCAGACACTACTACCCGTACCACAACGTATCCACCACCACCACCGCCGCCACAACCAACACCTTCAGCACCACCACCAACACCGATTACTCCTACTCCTTCTCCCCCACCCCTCCCCTCCCCGACTTCAACTTCCAATTCTCCCCCAACTGGTCCCACAACCTCCTCCTCGAAACCGCACGCGCCTTCGCCGACAACAATAGCACGCGCCTCCACCACCTCCTCTGGATGCTCAACGAACTCAGCTCCCCATACGGCGACACCGATCAAAAGCTCGCCGCCTATTTCCTCCAAGCCATGTTCAGCCGCGTCACCGACGCGGGAGACCGAACCTACCGAACCCTGGCCTCCGCATCGGAGAAAACATGCTCCTTCGAGTCAACGAGGAAGACGGTGTTGAAATTCCAAGAAGTCAGCCCCTGGACAACTTTCGGACACGTGGCGTCCAACGGCGCCATCTTAGAAGCCTTAGAAGGAAACCCCAAATTGCACATACTTGACATCAGCAACACCTATTGCACTCAATGGCCAACCCTTCTAGAGGCATTGGCAACTCGAACCGACGAAACCCCGCACCTCAGGTTAACCACCGTCGTCACCGGGAGGACCGGTAACTCCGTGCAGCGCGTCATGAAGGAAATCGGAACAAGAATGGAGAAGTTCGCGCGACTCATGGGCGTTCCGTTCAAGTTCAACGTCGTTCATCACGCCGGCGATCTCTCCGACCTCAATTTCTCTCAACTCAACCTCAAAGACGACGAGGCCCTGGCCATCAACTGCGTGAACGCGCTGCATTCTGTTTCCCCGGCGGGGAACGGCCGCGACGCGTTTATATCCTCGCTGCAAGGGTTGCAGCCTAGGATCGTGACGGTGGTGGAGGAGGAGGCAGATTTGGACGTGGGAATCGAGGGCTACGACTTCGTGAGGGGTTTCGAGGAGTGTTTAAGGTGGTTTAGGGTTTACTTCGAGGCGCTGGACGAGAGTTTCGCGAAGACGTGCAACGAGAGGCTGATGCTGGAGCGCGCGGCAGGGAGGGCGGTGGTGGACCTGGTGGCGTGTTCGCCAGCGGATTCCCTGGAGCGTCGGGAGACGGCCGCGAGGTGGGGGACGCGGCTGCATGGGGGAGGGCTAAGCGCGGTGCCGTTCAGCGAAGAGGTTTGCGACGACGTTAGGGCGCTGTTGAGGAGGTACAAGGAGGGTTGGTCGATGGTACCGTGCTCCGACACCGGAATATTCCTTTCGTGGAAGGAAACACCGGTGGTGTGGGCCAGTGCATGGAGGCCTTAACGTAAACTCACGCTTGATGATGATCGCGTCGCAATCGTATGATCATGTGGCTGGCTTTGACGAGGATGAATGCGTCGCACGTGTGCTTGGTTTTTTCGGCACGTGCGCAAGGATGATGGAGTTTTCTTTCAGTGTTAATTATCGGGCTTTATTTATTTACTTCCTATTTTGTTCTTTTGGTTAAATATATAAGTTTGGTAAGACACCGGGATTCATGGGCGTTTGCTTGCGTTAAAAAGGAACTAAGTAAATTATTTTTTTGTTAACATTTTATGATTGATTTTTTGTTTACCAAACAATAGCTTGTGGCTTTCCATCCATCCATATTTGTATGAACTATATATATATAATATATAAAGTAATTGATTGACATGGTTTTCGTCTCATATATGGATCATCCACAACTCCACAAAAAAAATTTCTTTCCTTTTTCAACCTTAAAGAGGAGACACAAAAGTCGTAAATTTCAGAAAATTACCGGTGGGCTTCCGTTATGAAGCATATGATAAAATGTTCATATTTCACATTCGTCCATATATAGTTTCGTGGTTTACTCGGACAGTTTCAAGACTCAAGAATAGAAAAACTTTATTTATTAATTATCAAAATCTCAAAATATATCCTATTATGAGCGTGAGAATCTTGAATCATATTGACTTAGTTGAGGAATAGCTTTCTTTACAGGTGTGGTGGTTCTGGTCCCAATTTGAGCAGAGATAAGGTGCATAATTGTGTGTGTTCACAGCTAGCTAGCTCGGGAATAATCTTATTTACTTCAAATAGAATCTTGTGTTTTTGACAACATTGGATTTCATATTTAAAGTGGTTTAACGAGCATAATGATGGTAATTTCCCTTTCTTAGATGAGTCCAAGATAAAACTGAAATGTGGAAATAAGGAAGCACGCATGCATGGTATGCGTATAATCTTGATGAGATTAATAAATAATGAAGGTTTTGGATTTTGGGGGCCACCGAATCTTAGGAGTTAGCATGCTACCTTGAGTTAGGTTATCGTTTGTGGAATCAATCCATTGAAAGGCGTACAGTAATTAGTGGCTTTAAGGGTTTTAGACTAGTGCCCTGCACGTTATGTCTAAGATGCATGCTCTTCTTTTTTTTCTTTCTTTTTCTCTCCACCTCAAAGTCTAAAGCATATTATGATCTTTACAATTTCACAAACATTTCAGCTTTTAACCTCTTCTCAACTTTTTTGACGAAGCCACGGGTTAAGGGTTGATACATAGGAGTTGTCTTTTGCCCATAAAACCCCATATATATATATATTAATATTGGGTTCATCTTTTTAGGTTTGTGTATCTTAAACTTGTATTGATGGTACTTGCCCCCTCCAAGTTGTAACACAGCTTCCTTTTGCACCTTTTTCCCGGTTGAGTTATAAAAAAATGTGGATCTGCTTTTGTTCAGTGTTTATTTAAAGAGTGTTTGATGCTGGCCCATACCTTCTACATGTTTAAGCTTTAGTCTCCTTTTTCTATATAATTGACAACGACCAGTTTACGGCTTTTATGTTTTTATGGGACCATGTTCAAGTAGAAACCCAACTTAAGCTTAATTTTCCAACTCACAGTACTTCAGGATTTTGTCCCTCTGTCTGTGTTTTCCATTTTGAAACAAAAACCCTACCTCTTCTTTCCGACAATAATACAATGCTTTTATGTTGCTAATTTATTTTCAATAATATTAATACAATGCAACGTCTCACCATGAAGAACAACAAAGAAAATTTAAATTATGTTGATGTGACATATCCTACTTGTTTTTGCATCATATTTGGTTATGGCTTTATGCAGAGGAAGAGCCCACACCAGATTTAGGGCCAGCAGCTTATAGGTTTCTGCATAACTAGGCCCACTATCAGGTCTGTCTAAAATCAGCTCAACATAACGTATCCTTGTTTAGCAAAACTTGGCCCAATTTCTTTTGTCAAAGGGAAACCAATCAATAATGTTTGTAGAACTTATCACCAATGATGGAGCATATTTCGCACCAAAATAAAAACATAAAAATGTATTTAAATATTTAATACATATACTTTTTTTTTTTTTGTAGATTAATTGTAAGCTCATCGATCTGGATGAAAATTCGTTAAACAGTAATAAAAGCTTGAGATGATTTCCAACTTCTTTATGGGAAATTATTGCTTCATAATCGTCCCATTTATGGGGCGAATCAATAAAAATATGAAAAATATTGTTCAAAATAAAAATAGTGAAACTTGTAGAGAAGACATAAATATTAAAAACAGAGGAAATTAATACTCAGGAAAATTGATGAGTAAGAATGTTTATACCTGAGCCTACAAATAATTTAAAATCTCTCGAATATCTAATCTATTATTATATTTACGAAGAATCTAAAGTGATAATTAATGAAATAAATCATAAAATATAAATCTTCAACTGTGAAAAAAATATTATCTAAAAACATTTTAAATAACGAGTTTATTATCTAAAATTTATTTAAAATTCAAAATTCGTAAAATACCATTATTCGAAAAATTCTCCTCAAGATGTCAGGAAAATTCCGAGCTTTAACTTCAAACCGTTTTCATCATAGTCATTTAATTTAACTTCTCCTTTCGTTGTAGAATAACATTGGGTGTTTGACAATGAGCACAAAAAAACAAGAACTTTCAACTTTTCCATGTTAGTGAAAGACTGTGAAAAATGGAAAACATCATTATGTTTTTCTCAAAAAAGAAAACACCTCTCGTTCTTTCACCACTTCTCATTAAAACCATCTGTTCTTGTACATGAAACTTGCTATTGCCTGTAAAAAAAATAGATACACAGTTGAGTGCTTTATATTGATGATTGGTTTAGTTTTTGAAGTGTTATTGTGTAAAAATGTCTTCCAACAATTCTGTAATCCTCATTCCAATGTTTAATGGTGAAAATATGGTACTTAAATTGCAAAATAAAGTTTATTTGTATTTGTACGAAAAATATTGTATTTGTAGGAAAACCGCAGGTATAGAAATAGGAAATATATATGTGGCGGTAATGATCATGTTGAAGAGGGAAGGAACTGGATTGATCAAATGACTCGTTATATTGGAAAAAAAATGTAAACTTTTAGATAAATAAAAATATATCAAATGTTAGAAAATCAATTTCGGAAAGAGGATCACCGGAAAGATTTAACACTAATGAGATATGAGTTCAACCCACACATCAGGGATTAACACCATTTTCAATCTAAGATCTTAAGATGATGGGTTTGTGGATCTTCATCCTTATATGATACTCAACTTACTTATTTTTACTCGATGTGAGTCGTGGATGTTGGTTATGAAATTGATATATATAAAACTTAAATCAATTTAGTTTTAGTGAGATTTATTACGTGAAAATGTTTTCCAAATAATTTTGTACTCATCATTCCAATATTTAACGGTGAAAGAAGAGATATTTAAATCGCCAAGATAAAGTTTATTTTAAGATCTTAAAGTTTATAAATATTGTGAAAATTAGTAAAATTTATAAGCCATAAAACTATGACAATAAGGTTTAGCAATAGAAAACTTTCCGCGTAATATAAGTGGGAATTAGAGTAAGAGATATTAAATAAACCTTAATATGTCAAAAGAAGATTTTTCTGTATTACTCATAAAGCATTAAAAAAACTTGGCAAAAAAAAATATTAAAAACCATGTTTATACCATAATTACTCACAAAATAAATCATTCAACATAACATTTAACCCAACCTATCTTTACTGAGGAAAATTTATTTCAACTCTTAATTATTTGTATAATATCTTTTATTTAAATTAGTTTCTAGGAAACTTTTATTTTTTTTAAATACGTTTTATATAAAAATAAAAATTTATTTATTTATTATTTATATTAAGATTAAAATATTGTAAGTATTTGATATTTTATTACATTTTACCATATATAAAGTATATGGATAAAATAAAACAAACTCTTCCTGTAACATTTCTTTTATATTTCTAAATTCCTAAAACTTTCAACAACTTTAGTAATATAGGTGAAAATATTTTGTAAAATAAAAATATAGAAATAAGGGAAATCAAGGAGAAAATAGATATATGAAAAGTAAAGGAAGATAGCAGTGACACTTTATAAACGAGCATGTGTATCTATAAGTTCAAAGCTAAACTAAAATTTCTAAAATACCTAACCTATTATTAAATTACTTAAAATTTAAAGTAAGCAACCGAAACAAGTCATAAAATATGTCCTCAATAACAAAATCATTAGAGGTATTTCTGAAAAAGGTCACGACGTGGCTGATCAACGATGCTTGATTATTACACTAAAAACCTTTTTAGGCAAAATTTATGTCGGTCTAAGTTCCTTTCATGCTCTCAGAGACTGAAATTTCTATGTCAAAGTTCTCAAAAGAGTTAGTGAATTTTCTGTCAAGCATGGAACTAGGTAAGATACACGGTGAATCTTCATTTATGACAAGCTAAAAGTTACATGTGATATCATGAAACATAGATACAATGCAAAATTTAGGACACAAATTACTCCATAACATTGTGTATCCAGTGGAAAGCTATCATTTATCTAATATAGTATTTTGATTGAATGATATTTTCAGTCTTTAAAAATGTACATTTTTTTCCAGTTAGTCCTTGAAGGTTAAATAAAAAATAAATAAAAAGTTCCTAAAGAGTAACTTTCATTTTTCACCTTTAACCTTTCATCTCTCACCTTACATTTATGGACTAAATTATACTCTAATAATATACTAGGATTAAATTTCATTTTAATGATAAAATATAGGCATCTACACAAAATGAAAACTGAATGTGAGAAATGAAAGTTACTCTCGTGAACTTTAATTTCGTTTATTTAAATTCTAAGACTAATTTGAAATAATTTTACACTTTCAAGGACTAAGTCGATCACGCTACCTGTTATTTTCATATTTACGTGTTTGAACATTAAACAATGAATAAAAGATGAATATAAAGTATAACCTAAGAGTATATGAAATATGTTTAATAAGAGACTCTTTAACACTCTTTCCGACACACCTATTATTATTTCTTAACATTTATTGGAAAAACTATAAAATCACAAGTAAGATTCATGGAATAGGTATATCTCTAACAAATTTCATCCTATACAGCAAAGAATGTGTACTAAAAAAGTATGTTGAAGAGTGAGTTACTATATTTCTGGTATCTGTAAAAGTCTGAAGAATCAGTACTTGTTTGATGATCACAAATGTACAGCAATGTCTATGAAGAGAAGAAAACAAATGTTGAACAAAAAAACCAAATCACTAAAATGTGCTCCACCCCTGAGGCAGCCTCCATTTTCTGTGCCAATAGATAGAAACTCTTGACCAGAGTGGTAATCTAGAACTGTACTCAGGAGAATGATGAGTAGGTCCTTCCACCATCAAAGGCAACCAAACATATCTTGAGTCTCTTAAGTCCGATGGATTCCATCTATCAGCCATGAAAATAAATGAACCTGAGAAACCAGGAAGGGGAAGCACAAAAGTGCTTTGAGCAAGAAAGGTTGCAATTCGAAACATTTTGTTCCCTCCAACACATGGATTTCCCAATGTTTCCCAAGGCCCCAGGATTGACTCAGCTGCGTGAGCAAGTGCTTCATTCGGGGCCCATCCCGTGCATCCTGATGTGATCATGTAATATGTACCCTGGTGTTTGAACACAGCTGGTGCTTCTCTACGCTGTCCCACAAAAACTCTTCTCATCACAGGCATCAAGTTCAGATAATCTTCGGTCATGGGTCCGATGTGTAGTACGTTGTTTTCTTCAGAGGAGTAGATAAGGTATGCCACACCATCCTCATCTTTGAAAACTGTCATATCCCTGCTTTCATATCCGTGGGGCCTTTGGCTTCCAACATATTCAAATGGACCATCAGGTGTATCACTGATTGCTATGCCAACAGCAGCTTTTGTATAATTGCCATCGTCAATGTGCATCCACATGACATACTTTCTGGTTTTTTCGTTGAAAATTACTTTTGGCCTCTCGAGCACATTAGTCTTGTACAGGTCGTGGGTTCCATTCATTTCCTCAGCAGCCAATACAATACCTTCATTTTTCCATGTCCACAAGTCCTTAGAAGAATAGCAACCAACTCCTATAATGTCCACCTGATGGACAGAAAGAGAGATAAAGGCTACATTTTTGTCACCAGGGTATGCAGCTGAGTATCACATACATGTTTGGTTGGGGAAAAAAAACACCCTTGAGTAGACTCATATCATAGTAATAACATCATTATTCTCACAAGACTCACTTGGAAACAGTTATCTATAAATCTTTCAGCAATCAAGAATGTGTTAATTTTTTTTATCAGCATCAAGAATATCTTAATGTTGAAGAAACAAGGTTACTTTACGTTCATAAAGTTAGGGTTAGAAGGCAAAATCTGTAAGCATAATTGGCAGTGGACTTGGGACCAAAACACCCTGCAACAAACTCACCAGTGCTGCCACTTACAATAAAAAAAAAAAAAATCCTAAGTTATTTGATGCCGAAACAAAAGTTTACATTGGGCATTCCACATATTAACTTGCTTTTGACATGTGGAAGGTCCAAAGAGCCAACACGTTTTTCGTTTTTTTCTTTTTTAAATGCAACGACATGTAAAATCTTCTTAGAGCTGTATAAGAAGAACTCAAAGGGATTGGAGAATTTAGGAGAAACAAGTGTTCGTTGATCATCAGAATTTGAGAAAACTTACATGTCTTGGCAGTAAAAACATATTGTTCAGAAACGAACCTGTATTCAGTGGATTTCAGAGCCTTGATGAGACGATATAAGCTGTGATATAATGAAAGGAATTGGGAGCCCAAGATAGGTAAAGATAAGCTATGGAAATTTCACTCAAGGAAGAACGTCTCATCTCGGGAATGTACTAACCCATTGTCATGCCTTAGCCCAACTTAGTCAAAGTTGTAGTGTATCCTTCCTCAAAGAAGGTATATCATTCATATGATTGGCAAGACTGGTTTATTGGAAGCTAAGCCATGCTAGATCCCGACAAATCCTACTGTCAAACTAGCATAAAATGATGGTAACACGTCTGCAGAAGCTAAGCCATGACAAATCCTACTGGTTTATTGCACACTTTGAAATCCAAAAGGGGCTCCCAGGCAAGACGCATTTGATGGTGACTGTGTTCACAGAGAGGTGGACAATTTGTGTAACACAATTTGGACTGGTTCGTTGCCATGAAAGAGTAAGAAACAAACAGAGGTGCATTCTAGTATGGTACTTTTATGCCCACCTCTGTCATCTGTGTTTGTTAGAAGGATATTAAGGCCTAAATCTCTCAGTATGTTTCATGTTTTGGGTAAAAGCTATCACCATATTATTATGTTAGTATTTTCATTTGATTCAAGCTGAAAAGATTACAAGAATATGGATATATTAGTCCAACACTGGCATCTAGAAGTAAATGGCCTATGAAACATAGAATTTCCCTGCTAAAAGACCTCAATAATGATGATGATAATAAGAATGTTAGAACAAAAACAAATGGACATGCTAAACTCAAATGTGTATCTTTAATTTGTCACCAGAAGGTCATCTTCTAGATTTATTTTCTATTTACTAAGCAAAGGATGCAACTACAAAAAATTCAGACCAACATAACAGAAGCTAGTCATTAACAGCCATTAAATTTATTTCATGAAATGACAAACACTAAATAAACCCCACATAAGCATCATTTTGACTATGGACTAATGGTTAAAACAATAATATTCTTCAATTAAAATAACTTACCCGAGCAGCTCCTCTCTTGTGAGCACGGTATGTGAGCCCATCTTTATATTCACCATACCAATAGTATGTGTTTGATCTTTCATCAAATAGAATGCCCCCTCCATGAGCTTGAATAGGATTTCTATCAGTATCCAGCCAAATTCTCCCAGGGTAGTAGTAATAACTATCATTCCCAGTGACCTTTACTGGATCAATAGCACTCTTGTTACCAGGAAAGAAAACATGTCTCAGTCGTGAATCTTCATCCAAGAATTCATCAACCAGTGGGGTTACCCGCTTATGCCTGCGTTTTGCAGCCCGTGGGGACCTCTTCCCTTTTTGTGGAGGAAGTTGGATGATTTCCTCTTCCACTTGTTGGAGTTCACGAAACTGAGGATGATTAGTCACATGCAGTTGCACCTCTCTACCTTCCCCGTGTTTGTGGTGAATATTGGAATACAGATGAAACAAAAGTAGGCATCCTAACAAGCTCCATATCACAGCTGATGCAGAATAGCATCTGCTCCCTGCATTGCAACGTAAAGTAGTTGGTTTCCTGTATAGGTTCCTCATCCTCATTTTCTCTTCCGTTTTAGTATCTTCAAAATCATGCTGGAAATTGCAATTAACAAAATGCAATCTATTGAGTTTGAGACCCGATAACTCAATTGAAACAAGTCACGAAAAGCTACTTTACATGCAATGAGTAATGAGAACATATGAAAATCGTAAAATAGAACACTATACTATTGGGTTTTTGCCCTTGCTGTGTACTGCCTATGAATGTATACGAAGAGAGAGGCATAAGAAAGAAAAAAAGGAAAGAGGCACGTAAAAGTTTCAGTTCTTCGTAGCAAGTTCTTCTAGATTTAAGGCATTAATTTTAAGCTCGGACAAAAGGTTAAAACTTGGATTCATTATATTTGTAAACCTTCGAATTCTCAATATCCCTTATTTGATGGTTCCATACGAAAAGTTTGGAACCGAAACCCCTGCAGTCGAAAACTAAGTGACAGTTCATCGCAATAAGAGATTGCCAGTAGCGCTAAAAGCTGATTTTACAGAAGCCACCTTACTCGTTTCTCTGTTTTGCTACTGAATCAAATTATTTCAAAATTCTGACCTTAATCATATTAAATTCATCATTTTTAACTTTACAAGGTGAAAAGGGTTTTACCACAAGATCGTACGAGGATAATGCAGGGTAGAATGAGTGATTCCCACAAGAATCAGAGTTCAATCCCGTGTATCAGAAGTAAGAATTGTTCTCCACAGACTCAATTTAAAAACAAAACAAAAAATTGAAACTAGAAAACAAAGTTAAATGTAGTTGAAGCAGAACAGTCACTCACCAGGAACAAACCGAACTATGGAAGTAGCAAAATGACCCGACATGAGGTTCTCTTGTTTGCTACAGACACATTGAGTAATAGATAGGGTGAATTCAGTACTTTGCGGTCCAAAAGGGAGGAAATTAAGAAGACGAAGTTGTCGTTGCGAAGTTAACTTAGGGCGCTATTTGGATCTGAGTTTACGACGTTGACTTTACAACCAACGAAACCAAACATGCCCTTGTGTTGCGGTGCCTTTTGTCCTTTAGTTATAACAGCTATCTATGAATCTAACTTACGGTTCTTCAACTTCTTCCCATGTTTAATCAACCATGAGACTATGATCAAATACACAACACGGTTTGCCACATATCAGCATTTAATTTAGATTCAGTACCATCTCTAGTTTACTATGCACCACCATGTACTTTCACCGTATTTTTAATGAAGCCTTTATAATTTCAAAACCTATACTAAGGTTGTCATTGTTTTAAAATATTCTTAATTAATACGGTTAAATTTCTCGACAAAATGTTTGTCACATACAATTGACATTTTAATTCTTTTTTATCAGTTTCCTTACTTTTATTTCTTCTTCAAAGTACTTATTTTCAATTTTTTAAAACTCCTAAATCACCTTGCACCGGTATCTATAAATAATATAAATGAAGAGGCTAAAAAGAAGTTTTGACACGTGTCATTTTAAAAAATTCAAAAAATAAAAACAAAAATAAATTAAAACTTAATTCAAAGAGGAAAAATACAATGCACTTGTTCTTCAAATGCAAGCGTCCTACACTTCTTATAATAAGCTCTATAAATTTAGGTTGTGTTTGGAGTGGAATATGATTTGGGAAAGTGAATTTAAAGGAAAAAAAAAGTTGAAGTTGACGTTATTCTAATTAAATGAAAGATAATGTAATTTGAGTAGATATGAAGTAAAAAAAATTAAATATTTATGTATGGTATGATGTGTACGATATATTAAAAAAATATTATAATAAATAATAAGAGATGTTTACCCAATTATTCTTGATAGAAACTGTGTTATAAATTTAAAAGTAATTAGTGAAAATTATGAAATTTAAGTTTTCATTTAAAATTGAAAAAAAAATATTATTGGAAGAATAAAATTAAAGTTATAATATTATTATTCTTATTAACTTTTATTTGTAGTTATTAAAAAAAAATATGTAGGGTATAAAATAAATAAAATGCATGGATTATAATTAACTTTTAAATAAGATGCATGATTATAATTAGATTTCACACTAAATGTAATGTAGTCAACCATAATAACATTACATAACAAGAAGTCATTGGAACAAGTACATAGCAGAAAGTGAAAAAATATATTTTAAGTTCATGGCTATTTCCTAAACACAAAACATTTATCAAACAACGACTCTACCACCAAAAATGTCGTTGAACTCCACTAGTAAGGGCCTCCAAACCAAAAAAAATTGAAAAAAAAATCGTGTTCTCACCATGTTTCTTCTGGATGTTGCCATTGAGAAAAATAAAATAGAAGCAATATTGTCTTACTTCATCATACAAAACCTCACATCTTTTTTGCAAATTATGATAGCCCACCTCTCTTCACATCTTCAACGAACTCTACCCTATCAGCCACACCACATACTCTTTTTAACTCACCTTCATCTGAGCTCCAAACTAAATTATACGGATACATATAATGAGATCGAATTCACTGAATATTTACACTTGTGGTGACCTCTACTACTCTGTAGAGCCATTGTCAATAGGTTTCACCCTACCATGCATAAGGTTAGCCCATATCATCTAAGGTCATTATTCTGTCAAAGACTAGGACATCATGCTAATATCACCACTTGAATCAGTTTGCTTTATGTGAGACTAACTGATTCTTTAGAGTTTCAGGATGCAACATTGTTTAAACCCTTATCTAATTATGTACACTACAACACCACCATGAAATATCGTCAAAAAAGTCTCGTGGAATTAGGCCTACTCATGTCATGTCCATGTTTCTCACACCAAATCCTCATTTTATCTCAAGCATTATAATCTCATGCCAATGTACCACCAACCAACCAATTTACAACTCATTTCATGTCAAACACAACATATAACAGTCTCATTCCATCGCACTTAAACATACACAACATCATACCTCAGGCTTTAAAAAGTAAATCAATCAATCATGGAAGTAGACAAGCATTTAATCAACTTTGTTGTCAATCTCGCTCAAGGTAGGGAGCTCTCGCTCAAGCGACAGGAGTCTTTCACTTAAGCTAAAAGCTCTTATCTAGGCGAGATTGCAAACAGTGAGCACACAAAGGTTCTGTGAGTTCTTGCTTAAGCGAAACCTTCTCATTTGGGCGAAATTGCTCTAACTCAAAATTGTAGTTCATCGCCTGAGCAACCACTCGAGCAGAACCGTAGGTGAGCTTTCTACTATTTTCGCTTGAACAATGATACTTTGACTACTAATTTTTGATAACTTTCTCTTACAACATGAGATGTCATCTTTTAAATGGTTTTGAAATATTGAGGATGAGAAAAAAAATGGAAAACCACATAAAAGATGACACCTAAGATTGTAAGAGAAAGTTGTCAAAATTTAGTAGTCAAAAAATCATTTTACTTTTCGCTTAGGCGAGGGTTGCTCGCTTGGGCGAAAACAGCAAAGTTCTTCCCTACTCGTGCATGCAACCAGAAACTTCAGCTCAAACAAACATGCAATCAACTAGAGCTTAGGAACATAAAATAAACATAAAGAAAATTGAGTTTCAAGTTCTACTTACGCGGAGGACAACGTTCGATGACCTTGTTGGAGGGAGTAACTCAAGCCCTAGTAAAACTTTCTGTTTTAGAATAGGAGAAGGTGAGTGAACTGTTTTGGGTGGATGAAACAAGATGGGAAGTATGTGGACAATCGAAGGAATCCTGAAAAACAAGATGAACTGCCCTTGGACCTTTTTACCAAAGTTGACTCACCTCTTTGACACAAAAAAATTGGGTCTTACCAAAACAAACCAAGTCAACATATTGAAATTAAATTTGAAATTCTAATTTTTATTATTATAAAATTGTCTGACATTTTAAAAAAAATATAATATATACATATATATATATATATATATATATATATATATATTGTAAAATTTGATTCTTATTATAACTTTAACTTTATCTTTAATTCCACGTCACATATCATAACATAATAATTTATTATAAAATAGTATCCTAATGATATTTTTATAAAAAATATGTTATATTTAATGAAAGTTAATTTTAAAATTAATGAAAATTATAAATGATAATATATAAAAGTAAAAAAAAAATTAAAAAATTATGAAATCTTAAAATTATAAAAATATCAAAATATAAATTTGTAAAACTATAAAATTTAATTATAAAATATTTGAGTTACGAAATTTCAAAGATAAAATATCATAAAATGAAAAAATTATCAAATTATCAAATATAAAAATAAAAGTTTATAAAGTTAGGTAATTCGATTTATTTTTAGTTTTATAATTTATAATTTTATAGTTTTATTATTATCTAATTTATAATTTTATGTTGTATAATTTCCTTTTAAATTTTTAGTTTTTCAATTTTATATTTTATAATTTTAACCTTATAAATAATAAATTACACAATTAAAAGTTTATAAATTAATTAATTTTATAATTGTATATTTCGTAATTTAATAATTTTGTCATATTATAATATTTTAATCTTATAATTTTGTAATTTTGTCATTTTATAATTTGATAATTACATAATTTTTTTAATTTTATGATTTCATAATTTTATATTATATAAATTTATAATTTTATGAATTTTTTATTTTATAATCTTTATGTTTTATAAAGTTTTAAGCTTTTAAATTTTTATTTTATAATTTTAATTAATTTTTGAAATAACTTTTTTAAATACTGTAAATCATTTAAAGATATCATGTTATTATGGAATTTTATAATAAAATATTATATTGTAACATTTAAAAGAGGTGAGGGTGAAAAATATAATTGTTACATTATATATTTAACAGAAAAATCTATTTATAAAGACTCATTTAAAGAAATTTAAAATTTTAAAAAACTTAACATATCATAAAAATTTAATAGCTACTGAATTAAATTTTTTTAAATTTAATAAAAAATAAAAATTAATACTTAAAAAGTACATGACGTTGTCTCACAGTTCCAAGTACAACTTATTTTACTATGTATAAATACAAACTATTATGTTTAAACTAATTTCAAAGCTAATTTATAATATAAATTAACCATATTAAAATTATAAATATCTTAAAAGATAAGATCTATTATCAACCACATATTGGTTTTAATAAGTGACAACATAAATTTTATCAATTACATGTAAATAATTTTTCAATACTATACCACAATTTATGTGGGACAGAGTGGTGATCAGTCTATTGTTCATAAAAGTATAAAAGTTAGTAGGATGGAGATTATTCCTTCAAATGTCTTAAGAACTATTTTGTCTCCAATTAATTTATTTACTTATTTTGAATTGATATGTAATTAATGTTGACATATGTTCTGTTTTGTTGTTTGTTGATATCTGATTTATTTGTAGTTATTATGTTAATCCAATAATTTTAGAATTATTGATTTGTAACTTTAATTTGTTAAAAGCTTGACGATACAGTTATAAAACTTTATTAAGTTAAGATATAATAAATATATATATATATATATATATATATATATATATATATATACTGATTTTCTTACTTTTTTTTCATCCATAATAATATTCTAAAAGTTTGCTTTTATTAATTTAATTAAAAACGTATTTGAGTTAATTATTAAGTGAAGATAAATTCAAAAACTAATTTATTTTCGCTCTTAGTCAGTTTTCGAAAATTAGTAGTACTTTCTTAAGAAATAACAAACATGGATAAAATTTATTTAAAACATATTTAAAAAATTGAAAATTACTAGGTATTATATACATAAGTTATTAAAAAAAAAAGTAATTACAGAATAAAACATGTTGGTGAATATATAACAGTTTCAATGCATAAAAAAAGTTAGGAAACTGATGAGAAAAGAACGACTCTCCATTTCAATCGAACAAAAAACTAAAACGAACTACTCTGTAAACAAATCATTGAAATTAACCTATGTAAGTTCAATTTTTGTTCTAAAAATAACCTTTCTTAATTTTTTAATTTGCCTCAACGTGCCCATTTTTTTTTTTTTTTTACATTTTCTTTTATGTAATTGAAGTAATTTTTGCAAGAGAATTATGGAAATGGTTAATTTTAAAAATTATAAAACAAATAATTAGGTTTTAAAACAATATTTCGAGATTATGTTTTATATTATGACCTATGATGCACGAATATGATACGTGTAACGGATATGTATCGTATGTTATACGTCGATACATTTATTTTAAAAATTATAGGATACGATAAATATATTATATATGAATATTGAAAAGTATACAACAATTGTTAAAAACATAATAAGTATAAGATTGTTATTGTATGAATCCAAAATAAAACTTTGATAGTTAATGTTAGTGACAAATTTAAAAATCAATTTATAATAGAAAATACTTTAGTTATCAATTTATAAACCAATTATAACTTTTTGAACTATTTTAATTATCTATGATGTTTAGTTTATAAATTTGTACCTAAATTAGTTATTACATTGACTAATTTTTATTTTTTACTAGAATTGGTCATTATTCAAATATTTCCTTATAGTCTATTACGACTTCATGAATTAGATACTTTATTAATAAGTATCGATAAAATATCATAAAGTATCGGATACAGATACGTATCGGTATCAGCGTAAGCCAAATTGAAGTACCGATACATAATAGATTATGACTTTACAATCCAATTTTTTAATTTAAATTAAATAGGTTATATTTTCATTTAAATTCAATTTTTTTTGTTTTTATTTTTATTTAAAAAAGTTGTGTTTATACGACCACTATTTTCATTATTTTTGTTTTGAAGATATTGTAAGTTTAAAAGGGAGAGTTGCCACTTGCATAGATATAAAGAAAAATAAAATTTGTGAATTAAAACTTAATTTTAATGAAAATTTTAAAATTTAGACTTATGTTTCCAACACAATTTTACCACTTAAAATCATGTTTTACAAATATAAGTTATCAATTTCTTTACTATTTTTTAATCTACTTATTTTTATAAAGATTTTAAAACTATATCCTTGACTCAAGTCTTACGTCATCAATTTTTGACAGTTGTAAGTACCTGCTTGGCCACATGATGGCGTGAGCCAGAGATGTTAAGCACTATTTATTCTACAGGTGGCATATTCTCATTTGTTGACGTTCATATATAATCATAATATCTTCGCTGTGTACCCTCTCTCCACGCGCGAGTGTCAACACGCAACTCCCCAGTAGAATCCTGTGCTAAAACTGTCTAGTGGTTTTCATGTCACGCGCTCTACAAAGAGAGTGGGTTAGGTAAGGTCATCAACAGGCTCAGATCGTGCAAATAAGCTTTAATCGCGAGATATAATCCCCTGCATCGTCACCATTATTGATCTGGATGCGCTTCATTTGTCTCTTCTGTGTGGGACCCGCGCGATTCAAAACCCCAAAGCAATAAGCACTGTTTAGAAAAATAAAAAGTAGTTTCCATGATGCGAATGCGATAAACAGTGTTGAAGGATCTGTGTGGGGGTTCGAGTTGAAACAAGGGAATCGAGATCCGTGTGTTTGTTTGTGTACCTTTCTTTATCAGTGAAGAGAAGCGATGGGGTTGTGGGAATCTTTTCTCAATTGGCTTCGCAGGTTAGTTAGCTTTTTCTACTCCAACAAACAAATTATCACAATGTAGTTCTTCTTTATTTATTTATATATCGGTTTAAACTCAGAATTAATTGATTGTTGTGATAAACGATTGTGAATTCGTTTAAGGTTTTAGTGTAATAATGTATAGGACTTTCTAAGATGTTCACTGCCCGCAAAATATTTTCTCTGTTACTGAATTGGTGATAATTCTAGTCATGCGTTTTTTTTTTTTTTTTTGTGTAATTAGATATGTATGAGCAAATCCAATTTTGCTCTTTCTTTTCTTTCTTGATGGTGTTTCAAGATTTTTTAAATGGAAGCATAAATGGATTCTTGTATGTAACTTGTTTTGGATTATATTAGTTTAAGAATTCAATTCGTTTAAAAAAGTGTTGTCTAACGATTGGAAAATCATTCAATCTAAATGAATTTTAGTCAGTTGCGAAGTTAAAGTGTTGCCAAACGACAGTAGCTGCTGCTGGGCTTAGGTAATCTGTAAACTTTTGAACAACTGTTTGCTGAAATTTAGGAACAGCTATTGTTTGTACTAAATCTGATTCTATTTTTGTGACAAACTTTTTTTGGAGTGTTGTTAGGTTGCACCTAAGTTGAATTTCGGTATGTGCGTTTTATACGGATGCTTGATCTGGGCTTAGTGGATTACTTTATTCAAGGTAGCTTACCTCATTGTAAATTTGATTGCAGCCTCTTTTTCAAGCAGGAAATGGAATTATCTTTGATTGGACTTCAGAATGCTGGAAAGACTTCACTTGTAAATGTTATTGCTGTAAGTATGATAATTTTTTTGGATTTATCTTAGTAATTTGTCATTAATTGAACTGATTCACTGAAAGCTATTTTTCTGATCTTCTTACTAGACGGGTGGGTATAGCGAGGACATGATTCCTACTGTAAGTGTTATTTGCCAAATGCTTTCGGTTATAGCTTTCTCCTTGAGTTACTATATGAAGATTTCTTCTTATCAAGCAGCATGATATTCTGATCACTCTATTTTGTCATCGGATTCCAGGTGGGATTCAATATGAGGAAAGTAACAAAAGGCAATGTTACAATAAAATTATGGGATCTTGGAGGGCAACCTAGGTTCCGCAGCATGTGGGAGCGCTACTGTCGTGCAGTTTCTGCTATTGTGTATGGAGCAAACTTCTTATTTCCTTTTGATTATAAAACTCTCTCTCTATCTCCCCTCCTAGCACCGGTACATTCAATGAGACTGACATCATTGATAAATGCACAAATCTTCTTGTGTATATTTGTACTTTTGCATTGGTAATCTGTCAACATATGCATGGTAATTCCATAATTGAGTTGTTCATCAACTTACACAATTGCTTGTTTTTGTTTTCATAGTTGTTTCGTTATGGTAAATTTTATTCTTTTTGGGACTAAAGATCGAGTTGTCATTTTACCTCCATGAGCCCAAACTCATTTTTAATTAGTGAACTTGATGCAAACTCACTTTAGATGCCCATGTCAACAGCTCTTGCCTTGGTTTAATATTATATTTTATCTGTACTGTAACCGAAAAAAAGAAGGGAAGAAGTGCAGAGGGATTTGTTTGTCTATATTAGTTGATTTTACTAATGACTCTTTAAGTCGTGTCACGATAAAGATTATTTACTAGTTAATATGGCTTATAATGGTTAGTGCAGTTTGTAAGGCGAGGAAGTGAGCATAGCTCTTTGAAGCTTTGTCCTGTATGACCGGATTGTTCTTCATTGAATGAGTTATATGATTTCACTAGTTAAATCTTTCACCTTCTGTGTTTTATTGCTTCCAATTCTAAAAGACCTGGTTTGCTATATTACAATACAGCTTTCCTAGTTATTCCGAAGTTATGATGCTGTTGAATAATGTCTTCCACTTCGATCTTCTATAGATGTGTGATTAAATCATGCTGTTGTTGCTAATCTTTCTCTAAGTTGATATCTTTTCTTCTCCTGCATTAACATTAGTGTAGGAGTCCAATGTTATCTTGATCTATTAATTAACGGATTTTGGTTACAGTTCCCCTAATATGATGTTTCCTGCAGTTATGTTGTTGATGCTGCAGATCAAGATAACCTTAGCATATCAAAGAGTGAACTACATGATTTATTGAGTAAGCCATCATTGAATGGTATTCCTTTGTTGGTATTGGGGAACAAGATCGACAAACCAGGGGCTCTGTCTAAAGAAGCTTTGACTGACCAAATGTAATTTATGTCACTTTTATTCTAATTTGCAGCAATAACGAAAGTAAACTAGTACTGGAAGTTACTTTACTGAATTGTTTTGAGTTATTACATGTTTTCCTGTTTCTTATTTTGCTCTTACTTTTATATTGCTTGGGTGCTAAAAGAGCTATCTGGTATGCAGGGATCTGAAGTCAATTACCGATAGAGAAGTTTGCTGCTTCATGATTTCGTGCAAAAACTCGACTAACATTGACTCTGTTATCGATTGGCTTGTAAAGCACTCCAAATCAAAGAGCTAAGAGGTTTCTTAATGTTTTGTACTCTACTGTAATTTCAATGAAATATATCTGTAAGTCGCTGAAGGCATCTTCATGCCTAACTTTGTTGCAGATATTTTATTCCTGCCCTCTTCTCATTTGCTTCTTAATGTAATATCAAGTCCAATGGGGTATCAAACCACAAGATGAAATGTCAAGGTTTGTTTTATGAGTGAATCATATTGTCATTGTCAGCTTAGTTGCATTTTTAGAATACTTTGCAGAACTGCAGTTGTGAGAGGAATGGTTGTCTATCTCTGTAAATTAGATTAGATTTTTCTAATGGTCAGCCTTGTGTGGTCTTGTTATTTCCTGGGGTATGTCAAATACAAATAAATTTGAGTGGATTCTTTTTGTCATTTTATCGTGTTTGAAGTTTTTGATTCTTGCTTTCTACAACAATTCCAGCAAAACAGAAAAAGATAGCTCAATAATTTTTATACAAAATAATAATTTTATATTCAGAGTTTATCGGTCGAGACAAATTACAACAAGCACAAATCCTCTCCAGTATTGAACAACTCAAAAGAGAGAAGACACATGTAATGTATGGGTCCTACACCTCCCTCGTTTTCTTTCTCTCTTGAACCGTGAATACCTTGCTGATAGAGTTCGTGTTTCTGGGATTTTTATTGTTGAAGGTCCACGCTACAGGGGTGGGAGAGCAATACATGTCTCCCACGGTGAAAAACCTCAGGAACCATTAGATCATTTTATTTTTAAATTGATGGTTCATATTTTCTATTTCTCATTTAACTTTTATTTGTCTTTTTTACTCACTTCTCCGATTGTATTCACCATCTTCACCAATATGCGGAAACGGCAAGGGCAGAGAATTGGTCGTCGAAGAGAAGGAAGTGAGAGTGTCCGATTATGAATTTAATTATAAGAATTCAAAATAATTATAATATTGATAAATTATTATAGTTAATTTTCTGCTAATTGAAGGCAAACTTATATTAGTGTATCGTCTTTATCTTGGATGTGAAAAATAATATAAAAAAATTATTTTCCTTAATTACTGATAATATTTATTTTATCTTTTCTTTAAAAGATAGTTAATATGATGTTTGGGTTTATCCCAGCTCTTAAATAAGCTTCCTCACAACGGCAGTTTTCAAATGTCCAATGCTTCTTCATTTACGTAAATCATTCTTAAAAGAAGGACGTGCTTGAAAAAAGAAGTATTTTAATAATTAATTATTTATGTGATCATCTATAGTTATTATATATACCTATATATACAGGTCTTTATAGTCAATTAATTTTTCTAATTTATCTTTTATAATGATATAAAAAAATATAACATGTTAATGTTAACATTATCTAGGTGCATTTCACCTCTTTTTCATTGCATTTGCTTTTTTATTCATTTTCTAATTGCATTTGCTCATTTCAATATTAAATTGAGCACGACATCAATTTGCTTTTTATTTCACATTGTGGATGAGTTTTCAGTTTTTATTGACCATGACTCATTGGCATTTGAAATTAATCTTAAAATTAAGTTAATTATTTAACCAACTCATAAATTATTTCAATATAAGACTTGAAGTTAAAGGAAGGATGAAATTTACTCTCTCCATTTAGCTTTATCTGAGAGAATTAAATCTATCGAGTAAATATCAGTTTCTGTTTTGTGATTTAAAAAAAAAAAATCGTACTTTTTCTATATATAATTTTCTAAGTTTCCATAACTTGTTTTAGGAGTTTCTTTCTATTATCTATAATTGATACTATTATATAAAATTGTTCTTTATCGATATATACACAATTTTTTTTTTACTTTACTCTTAAGTATTAATTTTAAGTATTTTTTTTAAATTTAACATTTTCTTTTACTTTGATTTATTGTTGTTTTTAAATTTTATTATTTTCTAAAAATAAAATAACTTTTTACAAGACATTATCAACAAAATAAATAAAAAATATTTATATATATTTTCATAATTATAATAATAATAATTTTATAATTATTTATTATCTATAATACATTTTTTTCTAAAGTTCATTTTACTAATTAAATTTGATTAAAAAAAAACATTTGTATGCCAACAAAATTAATATCCTCTAAATTATAATTTTTTTAATAATTATTTTATTGAGTAAGGAAATATCTGGCGCTTCCGCTAGTATTATCTTGTCACAGTGAGCAACTGAAGCCTGAAGCCTCCACATTGAACTTCCAATCCCATGGAGCCTCTGCACCTCCATCTCCAGGGGCGCCCGGTCGCCCAATTCCGTCCAGACACCGACAAAATCCGACGCAAGCTCATCGAAAAGGGCGTCGACCCAACTCCCAAGATCGTCCACATACTCCGTAAGAGGGAAATCCAAAAGCACAACCGAAAACTGAAGTCCCAGCCCCCTCCTCCACTCACTCCCGCCGAGGCCCTAGCCTTGGAGGAAGACAAACACTTCCACGCCATCAAACGCGAATTCAGAAAAGTAATGGAAGCCACCTCCTTCCACGAGAAGCGCGTCGTGGCGGGGAAGCCCTGGGAGGAGCTTCAAACGGTCGAGTTTCTGGAGAAGGCGAGAGCGATCAAGGAGTACAGAGGAGGAAAGCTTAGAAGAGAGAGCTTAACGGAGCTCAAGGAAATGTTCGAGGAGCGGAAGATGGATGAACTCAAGTGGGTTTTCGACGCCGACCTCGAAATCAATGAGGATTGGTTCAACGAAGGGCATGGAACGAGGGGCGACACTCGGAAACGTAGCGAGGGTGCGGTTATCAAGTTTCTCGTTGATAGGTTCGTTTCTTGTTCAATATTGTTAATTAATTTGTTTTTTCACGTGTATTGTGTTAACTTAATAAATATCTTTGTTAACCAATGGGAATTGGGTATAGCTGAATATATTATTCTTCATCGATGTGGTAATTTAATCACCACCGAAAAAAGGTGTCCTTATTTAGTGTATGACAATGCTTCTTAATGTAGGACACATGTGATAAACCCAAAAGTAATTTATCTGTTATATTTCTTTTTACGATGTAGGCTGAGTGATAGGGAGATTACTATGAGGGATTGGAAGTTTTCGAGGATGATGAAGTTGTCGGGATTGCCATTTACCGAAGAACAGTTGTTGAGGATTGTCGAGATGCTTGGTTTTAAACGTTGTTGGAAGCAAGCTCTTTCTGTAGTACAGTGGGTGTACAGATATAAGGATCGCAGGAAGTTCCAAAGCAGGTGGGTTTAGATATTTGTCTTGGCTTACTGGCATTGTTTTTGAAGGCTCCTTAAGAAATCTGTGTTGTGTGTGGTTTTATATTTTTGGAGGAAACAACTAATCAAACAAATGGATTGACGGCATTGGATGGCTTTTGCTAATGTATTGTGTTAACAAATGGAATGGGAAACAAATAATAATAATGGGACGGGGCAAATGGAATGGAATGGTGCAACATTCTTGTGCTGTATTGTTTCAACCTAAATTTGATATGGTGCTTGAGAAGATGAATGTTTTATTATCAGTAATTGTGCAAACAACGTGAACAGTATAGGATACTGGTTGAGGATGTCTTGAACCTGGCGTATCATGTTATAAAATTTTATGTGTGATTAATTCTAAAGAGTCTATATTTTGGTTGTTGTGTTTATATGTTTGCATTCTTAGTCCTGTCTCATGAAGAAGTTAATAATGAATTTGTAGGTTTGTGTATACAAAACTTCTTGCAGTTCTTGGGAAGGCAGGAAGGCCAAAGGAGGCCCTTCAAATTTTCAAATTGATGCGTGTAAGAGCTTTATTTTCCACATTAAGGCTTGTTTTTAATTGTTTTTGGAATGTTTCTTAATTGATTTACTTTCAACTTATTCAGGAAAGCATCCATATATATCCTGATATTGCTGCATATCACAGCATTGCTGTTACGCTTGGTCAAGCTGGTCTTTTGAAAGAGTTGCTGAATATTGTGGAATGCATGAGGCAGAAACCCAAAGCATTTATGCATCGCGAGAACTGGGATCCAGTCCTTGAACCTGATCTGGTTATATACAATGCTGTAAGAGAACAACTACATATTTCAAAATTTATCATATAGCTTTCTAATGAATGCAATTTTGCAGACTGATTGAATCGTCAAATTTCTTTGATTGCTATAGGTGCTCAATGCTTGTGTTCCATCAAAGCAGTGGAAAGGTGTGTCATGGGTTTTGAAGCAAATGAGAAAAAGTGGTCTAAAACCTAACGGAGCAACTTATGGACTTGCAATGGAGGTAATTACAGGATGAAAGCATCTGACACCAAGTAATATACCAAGTGTGTATGCTGCAATACTGAAACAGGGGGATACAATTAACTCAATAGTTTTTACTTTTCTTTACGAGCTAAATCTATTTGAGAACTGCTTTTCTGAATCTTTACTTGTGCAATCATCTTCAGCCTGTTTTTGTCATTTACAAGTAACAATTTAGCTCAGTACAGTTAAGTCAGTTTCATGTTATTTGAAATAAAAAGATCATCTGTTCTTGGCAAAAGTGAACACACTAGATTTATTTATCTTATTTATTAAGTAAACTTTTTTGTTATAAAGTAATTATTGCTATCTTCCCTGTATAGAAGCATTATATATCCCTGTATGGTGGCTGAGATTTCTATTTTTATTAACAAGTTACTTTAAGTTATATTTTATTTCAGTCTTTATGGCTGAATGGGAAATTTATTTGATGAGGAAAATGTTACCTTCTGATGTTATTACTCTCAAAGCATGTTTGTATTCAAGTCTTACAGGTGGTGCTTGTTACAAGGTAATGCTGGAGTCGGGGAATTATCACCTTGTCCATGAGTTTTTTGGAAAGATGAAGAGAAGTGGGGAAGTTCCAAAAGCCCTTACTTATAAAGGTAGTTCTTTACTTCCTTGGTATTATTTGCTATTGATATTTGGTAACCGATAACCTCATATATTTTATCTCACTTCGTTAGTGTTGGTGAGAACCTTCTGGAAGGAAGGTAAAGTTGAAGAAGCTGTGAAAGCAATCAGGGATATGGAAAGAAGAGGAGTAGTTGGAACAGCTGGTGTATATTACGAGCTAGCTTGTTGCCTTTGCAACTGTGGGAGGTGGCGAGATGCTATTCTAGAGGTACTGTTTTCAATCTCTTTCAGTAAACTCAAATCTGAGTTTGAGAAATTTGGTGGTGGACATATTAGGTCCTGAGAACTACATCAGCACTAGATTCTGGACACATCCCTAGAACTATCTAATATGGCCAACGTCTGTTTTTCCTTGAGCCATGTTGGGGATGAGATCTTTGGATAGTGAGGGAGGGAATGCAAGGCTTATGGTTAGTTTTTTCATTGCTCGGCGGGAGTCTTCTACTGAGATGGAATAGGAATGAGGATTTACAATAAAATTTCCAAACATCCTCCTTTTGAGTTCTCCAAAGTGGGGACAGGGGTTTAGGTAAAAAGTATTTTGTTTAATCATGTTAGTTATTAAAAAAAACGGGTGAAACTGTAAATTTATTATGTTATTAATTGTTTTATTTACTAATCCTTCATTCCTTCTCCTGGAAAATTAGTAACAGCCAAACAAGAGACAATTTACCCTTCCTTTCGTTTTCCTTTGATTCCATCCCCTTGCCTTCTAACCCGTGTGCACACTTTTAGGGACTCCGGGTGGAGTTTTAGGTTATGAATTTGGTTATTTATTCTTGCTTTTCTTTTTACATATATGTGGTAAGATGAACATGTAGCTACTTATAAATCCTTATTAAGATCGACCTTGACACTTGGCTACAGGTTGACAATATTAGAAGTCTTCCTCGTGCCAAGCCTTTGGAGGTTACTTTCACTGGCATGATTAAGTCTTCCATGGATGGTGGGCATATGGACGATTCCATACAGATATTTGAATACATGAAAGACCACTGTGTTCCTAACATAGGGACCATAAATACAATGCTGAAAATTTATGGCCAAAATGATATGTTTTCTAAAGCCAAAGTTTTGTTTGAGGAAGTTAAAGCAGCCAAATCAAAATCTTATGCCACTCCAGGGGATGGTAATAGCTCTGTTGTCCCAGACGCATACACATATAACTCAATGTTGGAAGCTTCAGCTAGTGCACAGCAATGGGAATACTTTGAGCATGTGTACAGAGAGATGATTGTTTCTGGCTATCAATTGGATCAAAATAAACACTTGTTATTACTTGTTAAAGCTTCAAGAGCTGGCAAGGTAGAAAATGTACTTATTTATATTCAGACAATGCTTATTTATATGTCTGCTCATGGTGTCATATCCTACAAATTTGTGTTTCAAACTATGCTTGCACCCTAGAGTGCTTCTGTTTCATCCATCAATTTACTATAAAGGTGAAAAAAGACTACTATTTTTTGTTAGTGTCAGCATACATTTTATAAATTATTTTGTACTGTGCGCAAGCAAATGTAAAAAGCTTGAATGTATAGTTCAGCTCAAAAACGTAATATATTTAGACTTGTGGCCTTGATCTCCATAGAAGACCTGTGCATTATTTCAACCTTCAATCCTTTAGAATCAGACTAACATTTGTTGATGATTTCCAGATTCAATTGCTTTTCTTATTACTAGTTGCCCCAGTCAGCTGACGGAACCACAAAACATACATCTTTAGTGGTTTATTAATTTTTATGTGTCTAGCTAAACTTTGAATTTGATGGCATATTTTGGTTTCCATGCAGTTGCATTTACTGGAGCATGCATTTGACATGATTCTGGAAGCTGGAGAAATTCCTCGCCATCTTTTCTTTTTTGAATTGGTGATTCAAGCTATAGTTCAACATAATTATGATCGAGCTGTTATCTTAATAAACACCTTGGCTCATGCACCATTCCAAGTGAGTGAAAAGCAGTGGACAAACTTGTTTAAGGAAAGTGAAGACAGAATGAGTCATGAAAATCTAGAGCGATTGTTGGATGCTCTTGGTAGTTGTGACGTGGTTTCAGAATCAACAGTCTCTAATTTAACAAAATCATTACATGTTCTTTGTGGATTAGATACATCTAGAAAATTCTCTAGTATAATACCTTTTGGAAGTAAAGATTCTGTTAATGGCTCAGGTCCGAATGAAAGAATTGATGATAGAAATGCGCCAAAATTTAGCACAAGAATGATGATTGAAGGTGCTGAATCTGAGAATGACATTTTTATTGGTAGTTATGATTCAGCGACGTCTGCCTGTACTCGTGATGGAGGCAATGAAGGAGATAATGATGATGTCATGGTTTTCAGGCATCAAAACTCTGATATTGAAGATGGAACGAGTTCACAAGCTGATAGGTTGGAATGCACTGATAATCTGGCACTTGAAAAGTCTTCTGATGCATTGGACAAAAAGCTCTGGGATGATGGAAGCTCTGAAGATGATAATGGTGAGGGAGTAACTAAGAAGGCCACAGCATATGAAATATTAGAATTATGGAAAGAATTAAGAGTGGAGGACGGGAGCTTGTTACATTCTGAACTTGGTCGTGGCTAGTGATTGCAAGTTGTTCAACTGCTTACATATAAACTATCTAGACAGGGACAAATGTAACAATTTCCAGTGTAGATTAGCCTGTTCCGATCAATCCTGGTGATAACTGGTACGATGTTATAATCAAAACAAGGGAACCCAATTAAAACACTGTAAAATTAAAATGTTGGCAACCTTTCCCTTGTCATAATATTTTTTGCAGGGGATTGTACTAATATTTCAAGAATTTAAATATATTTTTAGTTTCTAGAATAAATATAATAAACTTAAGAGCTAGTTCTTGCGTTTTTTTTTCTTAGCTTTTGGTTCCTCTCATTATTATAAAATTGGCCAGATTCAGTTCCTATCGTTAAATGATTGCTAATAAGTGGCGTGATTAACTGAGGCCATGTAGACAATAAATTGCTGATTTGTTAAAAATATTCCATAAAATTACTAAGTCATTTGTCAGTTAAGTATTGTTTTAATTGATCTAGTAAATCGTCAACTATTACCTAACCTATTCGCTCTTGATCAATCTTTCCTTTTCAACATGATTAAAATTTAAATTAAAAATAAATAAAAAAACATGATTAAAATATTAACACATTGATTTTGAATGAAATTATTTTTTATCAATTGATTTCAAAAAAGCTCATTTTTTTTGTAAGCTGTCATTCGATACTATTTGAATGAATTATTTGTACTTTATTTGAAATTGATGAATGTTATGTATTGTATTTTTATTTGAATTTATGGTTAAAATATGTCGTTAAATATTAATTTTTTTTATAAATATCCATGAATATAGATAGGGGTACAGATTTATCTAACGATAAAATACAGAAGAGCTACTATCCGTACCCTACTCATCCTGTTGACATCCTTATCTCGACCTTTAATCTAAGCATGAAGTAGAATAGCCAATATACCTCATTAAAACCTCCCTTCGGGTCTCATTTTTTTATTCTCCTCTTTTGAAGGGAATTCGGTCCCCAACTATAATGTCCATTATATATGACTGCTGCATTCTGCAATTGAGTTTCTTCATTTGGTAGTACCATGATTTCGACAGAGTTTTACACTATGCTTCATTTGGTTTAATTATCTTGGATTAACGGGTGAATGTATATTCTACAATAATCCTTGACGAACTAGCTGGACTTATTATAGTCTTGTACTTCTGACACTATGAGTACCTTTTTTCATTGAATTATATCTTACGGCTGACTAAAAAAACATTTTAAACTAGTTTGAGAATGTTACCAGTTGTAATTATTTAAGCATACTAATTACTCGTAAAAGATCATTTACACATGACCGAGAACCTACATCTGTGCAGAAGCACGATTGATAATAATTTGTACTACCATTCGCTGCCAGGTTTTCTAAGAACTGACCATTTTCTCAATTTGGAACAAATGCCCTCTATACCCTATAGACACATACATCGTCGTACTGTCCTCAGTATTGGCTAAAATTCCAGACTATAGAACAAGGAAGGCAATATAATACGTAGCAAGAGTAACAGTAAGCATCCTTGAATTGAATATATCATCTGCCTATAAATAACAATCCATATTGCTTTTGAAACACTACTTCTTCATTTACTCTACGTGGATGTCAATCATTCTACTACAGAAAAACATGGCCATTTCCACTCTTCCGTTGCTGCTTGTAGCTTTCCCCTCATTGTCTTCCTTTAAAATTAAGAAAACGGAAAGGAAAAAAAAAAGGCTATTATTGACTCCTGACAATGTTTTCATGAATCATCCTGCACTATTCCAGATTTACAAGCCGAAAATTATGTACAGTTACGGAAAACAGGGAGGAAGCGCAGCAGAAAAACAATAATCTCAAGTCAACTCCGCTAATAATTGATCATGTGTCCACACCATCTGCAAAGAATTTACAAACTATTAAACAGGGTTAAAGAACTAACAGAAGTTTCAATGTCGCATTACAATACAGAAGCACTGATTAATGCTTAGAAAGAACTAAGACTAAATGAAATTACTTCTGCACAAGCATCAGAATAATGAGGTGATGACTGTAGGTTTAAACGAACAAAACCTACTGGCCTAAAAGAAACTACTTTACAGACATCAGAATAATGCACAGCCCTAATTAAAGCTTAGGAAAAGCACTTAACCCACAGTAACTAACAGAGTTTTGGGTCCTTTCAGAAGAGATAGAATCTTGGTTGGAAGAAAACATGTGATGGAGGAAGTTACTCCTCAGTCCTGGGGTGTTTTGGTGATTTTTACGTTACTTTCAATTCCTAGTCCATTTAGAGTTTCCCTCCACCTTGATAAACCTATTTGGAAAGTTCTAACTCCTTCTAAGGTTAAATCTTTTTAGTCATTTTATGTTGAAATTCAAAATCAATTTCTCGAGTCAATTTCATCTTGAGAAGAGACTATGAAACAGAATAGTTTCCTACGAATTTTTGTCATCTTCAGGGTTTCTACGTCAATCAACACTCCTTAACATACCTCCAAAAAATGTATTGGCCAGGAATAAATGTTGTCATCTTAATGAAACTGCTCATATTTTGTTGTTGGAAGCTAGCACGCTTTTGCATTTCCTTGGTGGGGTGGGGGATGCAGGGGATTGTAAATAGACACTAATTCGGGATAGAATATCTTTCAACATGTTAAGATAGATTTTTCACTTTTTTTTCCATCTTTCACTTAATAGGTTTAGCCTATTCGCAGTTTCCATCCATCTTTCCCTCGGTATGAATTAGAGCCTTATTGAATCAAACATCAAATAGTTTTCCACTTTTCCTCCTCTCCACTGACACCACCTAGGTCAGCAATTGCATCAAGGAGCCTTCTCTTCAAATAGCCCATTCTTCTCTCACATCATCACTGATGAGGCCCCCTTTCAGGCACAATGGTCAATATTCTTCAACCTTGTCGTGCTTAGTGCCTATTTGAAAGCTCTAATTACTCCTCTTAGAAGTGTTGCCCTTGCCATGGATGAAGATACACGTTCTTCTTTCCAGTCCTTGGGTCCCAACAATATCTTAAACTTGCTAGGTTTTGCTAAGAGTTCTTTCAATGTCTCTTGTATTGTTCCTCAAGATTTTTGGATCGATGACTCTAAGCCAACGGATCATATGTGACACCTTTGGCCTCATACTTCTCATCTTATTCCACATTGTCTAGAAACTAACACATTACTACTGCTAATGGAACTCCTGCCACTACTGTCGGATTAGGTACATTCAACTTTGACCATCACTATCCTTAAACGATGACAATTATTATGAATCTCAAATTTTGATCAACTACAAGACTTTCTAATCTCTTTCACTGTGGATAGACAATGTCCTTCATGTGCCAAACTGGCTAATAACATTTGCACAGGACTACAAATGCAAGGTAACACTCCCACTCCCATTGTGTTTTTCATTGCCGAGTAGGGTATTATATGCTTACAACGTATGGACACCGAATGTACCAGCAACAAGGTGTTTCCCAGGTTTGGCATCAACATATGCATCTCTGACATCCGGCTTTTAGTGTTTGTAAGCTTTTGTTTCCTCACTTAATTACAAAAGATTTAATGGAGTTCTTTTTCATTGCAATGTTTGTCAACTTGCAAAACACCATGGTAGAATATTTTTTCTGAGTAATTATGTGTCTTGAACCTTTTTGTCCTTGTTCACTCTAATGTGTGGGGACCAATTTGTATATCTACAATATTTGGGGTAAAGTTGTTTGTGCCGTTTACTAATGATTGTACTTAAGTCACACGGCTACTTCCCATGAAAAATGAGATTTTACAGTTGTCCTTTAATTTTCTTTTTCCATCTTAGATTAGAAAATCTATCAAAAGATTGCAGTCTGACAATGGCAACATCTATGCTAATCCAAATTTCTCAAATGCAGTTGTAGAAACAAAAGCTGTCATCTTGAAGCAGTTAGAGCTCCAGTTTTCTAAATGTTTGTTCCCAAAATTTATGGGGGAGATGCCATCTTGACTGCTACGTTTATCACAAACAATTTAACTTCTCAGGTCTTAAACGACATGGGCCCAGTACAGCACGTATAATCATTCTTCCCCTCCTCTCCTATCATATCCTAGTCTCTCAACTCATGTCTTTGAATTTCTTGTCTTAGTTCACTCTCACAGTCAACACTGTAAAAAGTTAGACTCACGATTAAATGTATTTTCATTGGTGTGGTAAGTGTTGTTGCTATCAAAGTCATCATGTCTATGGCTCACATGTCACCTTTCATGAAATATAGCTTTTCATACCAGTCCTCAATTTCATGAGTATAATAAGACCAAGTTTTGCATGTAACGTGGAAATAATTTCAAGTGGATAGAGAAATAAGTTGGAGGTGTTTGGTTCAATAGATTATAGGAGAATTATTTTGAAATGGTAGGATTTGTTGTACAATTTCTCACCCACTTTGGTTCATCTCTTATATTTCTTTTCAACAAACACTGTTAATTTATACTTTATTACTGTCGTTTTCGAACTCATCATTTTTATTTTCATCCACTCTATTTCTCTTCTCTCAACCAAATAGAAGATAAAAGTAGAATTTGTTGTTGAGTCATAACTAATGTTTTATATCCGCATAACAAAACACAGCACCTGGCCCAAAAAAATGTCATAGCTAGCCACTGTTGCAAAATTGTCTATGTAATGTATAAATTCTAAAAAATGATAAAGAGTTACATAACACTCATAGTTATAAAAAAAAAAAAGTCAAAGGTGTCTTGTCTTGAGCAAAACATACAAGTAAATACCAATAAAAGACAAATACAAGTATTCGACTTTTATTGGTATTTAGAAGATCAGGTATTTGACTTTTATTGGTTTCTAAATCTAAGTCTTTATAATTTTCACTACTATTACAGTTGGACCTTTCATTTTTTGAAAGTGAAACCCCACTGTAGACATTGTCAGAAATTCAAGATAGGTAGAAAAAAGTTGGCAATAAGATGTTTTGAGCAAATTACCCACATGAAGAAAGTCTGACCACATACAGATCAGCCTCTAATTAAGTAACCTAAAACAAAGGAAACAAAATAAGGATGTGAAGATTGTTAAGGAATGACAAACTGAAGAGTGCAGAGAACAAGCATAATTTTTGAATAACTATGATTTGATATGCATTATAAACAGGAACATAAAATTTAAGTGAAGTTATTGAGCATCTCATCTACAGGAATCAATATAGATTTCTTGGAGAGGAAGCTACCAAATATGAAGCATTTTGCATTTAAGCGCCTTCATTGCTGCTTTTGCAAACACTTGGGCAGCCTCAGCTTCAGCTTCTGCAGCCTCTGCCTCCCTAGCTGCTGCCTCAGCCTGTGCAATTGCAGACTCTGCCTCTGCCACGGCTTTTGCAGCTGCAGCAGCTGCCTCTTGAGCTGTCAAGCCCTTCACTTTTGATATCTCTTCATCAATTTGTGATTTTGAAAGGATGTTGACATCATCATTCTTATTTGCTTCTGAAGGATCTTTGGACCTCCCTTCCAATGATGAGAACCTTCTTTTCTCAGAGACTGCTGAACTTGATGCAATTCTATACTTATGCTTCTCCTGTCAACAGATATACCATACACACGATCAACTTATCATATATTGAATTTTCATGCCAAACGAACCTGTCAAAGGAATATCTGTTTATTGTATGGAGCAGCAATTTATCAACTCAAATAGAACTCTCCTCGCTAAGATAATGCCCATCTATGCACATTGCAATTGCTAGGCCCATTTCACAAGTAAATACGAGAAAAAATAAAGGAGAGAGTGCGATATGGCCCCAAAGGTAGTAGTGTGGGCCTGATTAAGGCAGCTTAGATGGAATTTGGAAAAGGGAAAGAGAGGGTAGTAACTGAATGGACAAAATGGCAATTAAGGAGGTCGCAGGGGGGAAGGAAATAACAGGAGGTTATTCAAAAGCTCAATTGAGTGGTTAATGCAAGGCTGTGCTGACGGGTATCTCCCAGTCTCAAGGTTCTCCTTTATTTCTGTTTTCACGATTGTAAGGTGCTTACAACCATTTGAACACTGTTCAGATTTCACTCTTCTTTTATATTGTCAGTTCTAAGAAAATCTAACAGCATTTGGTTTCCTATTCCAATTGCTCAGTCTTAACATGATATAACCAATTAACTTCATTGCCAATCATTTTCTTTTAATGAGTTTCAGCAACATCAAATATTTATCGCTTTCATACATGAAAAACTTCAATACGGCCTTCAAATCACATTGACTGAGTCTATTACACAGGTTTCCAGGCAGAGCTTCTCATAGTAAAACTACCTTGATTATTTTGCCACTTGCTACCATATGCTTCAGTTTGGTTGACAGTAATTTACTGATATTTGGCGGGCACCGATACTTTTCCTAAACACATGAAAAAGTTTCGAAATTACTTTTGAATTTTGATGCAGATATGTAAACAGTCATTATATTGCTTAGCTGTATTGACAATTCACCAATATTCTAAAGGTAAATTACAGGTCATTTCCAAAGACAAGATATGCAACATATAGCATAGGGTGATGGGTTGAATTATACTATTTTTTAACCATTTGGGACAGAAAACAACTAACAGTTGTTACTTGCCAGTTTAAAGCAGACAAAATGAGATCACATAGTGTATGCCACTAAAAATGACATATTGAAGCACATACTCATGATCACTAACTAAAAGAATAACTCTAGGAACATGAGACACGGAATCAGTCCTGTCAACATGTTATAATTTATTATGTAATAATTAAGTTTTGTTTTTGAAAAACTATAACAGTTTTTATTATGTTTTACGCAAAAGATTTTCTGACAAAAAGATATTAAACAACAATTGACATAACAATAATCATCATATCAATAAAAAAAAAATATTTGATGTTAGACATCAGTCAATACTTAACTAACATGACAAAAGTTAAACTATCGGTTACTTTAGGGGATGATAACATTCATTGATGTTTAGATTTTACAATCATTTGAAAAGTCAAGTAGAAATACCTCCATATAAGAAATAATGGCACCTTTGTCAGAACCCTTTTGCTCCTTCATGTTGACAATGGCCTCCAATATATGATTATCTACCAACCTGACACCATCATTGCTTTCATAAGTCAAAAGTATACATTGCTGCATAATTTCAACATTCAGAACAAGATGAAATGTTATCAGAAATGACATCAAACAGGAAAAAAGTTTACTAATATTTGCAATTGCAACTTACAATTAGAACCTATGTACACAGCCATGAAAGTTTAATCTAGAATTAATGCACATTGGAACGTGAGAACATTAAGATAAACATACCTAAGCATGAATTCCTTTAGAAAAGGAGTCCATGTACAAATCATTGCTAATTATTTATAGTATTTTCCTACAGGAAGCATAAAAGTTATCCCCTTTGATTTTGAGGTGTATTTTTAGATGCATGCATAGAAAAAAAAAAGACAAAAAGGTAAGAGATAGAAATATATGTACACGGTGTCATATGATTTGAATTTTCTGATATTCAAATAATAGTTTAAAAGAATTGCAAGTAAGCAAATAATTATCTAACATAGGATATAATTTTTCTCCCCAAAAATGCAAAAGTAGTGACCCATTAGGTAGCTAACATGATCCATGATCTTTTTGTTCCTCTTTTCTTTCGTTATTCCAGAAAGGTAACAAAACCATCTTTCTCATATGCCATCGCCATGCTTAAAACAGAGAGAAACATTGGAAATGACAACACGTGAATGTAGAAAAGTCTGGTAATGTATTCATTTGCAAAAGTTGGGAAACAGCACACAGCTTCTCTTAGAACAATTGACTTGTAAGGGATGTAACGTCTACAAGTGTAAAATTTCCAGACACAATTCACCAACAAAATTAAACAAGTCCAGCACAACAGTCACAGATAATTTATTTTTTCCAGATGATAAATGGCAGATATATTAACTGAATATTCTGTAACCTTGATATTTGTTCTTTCAAATTAGGAGATTGCAATGGTCCACCAGAAACTGCTAAAGGCTTAGTATCAAGAACTTCATCATGTCGAACTACAGTACTTAAGGCCATATGGTTATTGTCAATTTTGGGGGCGGGTAGGCTCCTCTTAAGAGCAAGTTTTGCCTTCTGCCGGGATCCCCATATTGCTGTGACATTTATATTCCTCCATTTATCCTGTTCACCGTTCAAAAGCATATAAACAAGTACAGCAAAACTTTGGAAATTATATTGAAGCAAAGGACAGTAGCATTATATGCTGATTTTATGGTGCAATGTACGTATAATCCTTTGGCTAGCGTAATTATAAGCTTCCCAACCAGATAAAAAAAGATAGAAGAATAAAACTTCCTCTATGCAACACTTCCCACAACCTGCTGCGCTATGGCAAAGACATACCTTAAGATCTACATTTGAACGCATGCGCAAAATAGCACTAAATTCAGGATCTGTAAGTATTGTGCGCCATTTTCCTGCCCCATGTTTGACTACTCCAGCTTTCAACGCAGCTTCTTCTTCTGCAGTCCATTTCTGCTTAGGAGCACCCATTGAAGGAAAGGTTGCCGCTTTTTATGACAGATACTCTTTGCTTCAACTTTAGAGGGAAATGGAATGCGGTACTTCCCTCTTCTACTAGTGCATCTTTGAAAAAGAAAAAAATCTGACTACTGTTGCCCACCAAACAACCTCAACAAGAAAATAAATATTTTCACTTGTCAAAACATGTTATTTTCAAGGTTCATAAATAAAACAACAAATCAATCAAATAAATAAAGTTCCTACGATAAATCCCAAATATTCACTTCAATGCCGTCCCTAATACCCCAATGCTCTAATATATAACTGGTAAAGTGAATTATAACATTGTAAGAACCATGCAGAAACATTTTTGCAATGTACTCTTGAAATGCCTGTGCTATTAGGCCTTCTGAAAGGAAGGTGCAGCTTGGGAATAACCTAAAATGATCTGGAATTATGTATTATGCAAAATGCAAAATCTGAGGATTTCAATGTCTCAGCTTCAAATTTCATTGAATCCATCGAATTAAATTCATGTTGAACTGAATGACAACGAAAAGGAACAGCCTTTCAACTCGGACGGAGAAAGTACCAACATTTAAGTTAAAAAAATCACAACTGCATAAACTAGAAAGACATGCATTCAACTGGGAAGAGAAATGCCACACTATACTTCTGATGAATGCCAAAATTTACAACTTTCTTTGGGGGGAAAACTAAAAACCAAAGGGTGAAAAATAAATGAAAGAATCGTTGGAGAGAGATGTACCGAATAACCGGACGACGGTGAGAATTGGAATAGTTGAAGTATTTACACAGAGAAAAGGAATAATCCAAACGATTTTGCCTAAAACCAGAGAAGAATGAGACACATGATATGAGTTTTATTCAATCGAGGTGAAATATAAAATAAATAAATAAATAAAAAGTGTCTCTTTATTTATGTCTCTTGAGTAAACCTTGACAAAACAATGTTTCTGATTAAACCGGGGATTTAGTCGTGAAAATATTCTACACTTTGGGAGTTGTCCTCTGAATACATGGGAAGGGTAGTGGACTAAATATGAATGTAATAAAAAAAAATTGAAAAAAATATACAAATCTAACATGCGCTTTATAAAAAATAGTCGATAAAAATTAACTTACGAATTAAATAATTGTTTAAAATTCAAAATTAATATTATTACATTATATTTAATAAGTAATTACATATTTCAAAATTTTAAAAACAATAATCTCAGAATAAATCATTTTAGTTTTAGTAATGTATTTATATCAATTTAAAATGTTTCCTTTTAAAGTATATTTTACAGTTAGATAAATATTGAGTCAGCCCTTCTAATTTTTTTATAAAATCAATTTTTTTCAGTAAAAGTATGAAATTGAAAAAAGATTATTAAGAGAATTAACTTTTTAAAATTTTATTCATTTAATCGTATTTTAAATTCATCGTACAAAATAAAAATATAAGTAATTGAATGTGATTTAAGAAGAGTAACTTGGTGATAAAAAAGGTATTTTTTTAAAAAAGTAAAATTTTTATTTTGTTTTATTTCTTATTTAAAATGGTTATTTTCAGAATTATTACATTAGTAAAAAAATTAGATGTAAAATAGTTTTTCTAAAACATTACTATCAAAGTAACTATATTTTGATAGAAATTGTTGAAGTGGTGTATTATTGTTAAGATGATTTATGATAGTTTATACTAAGAGAAAATTAAGAGAAAATTGAGAGCAAATTTAACTTTAATATATTGTAAACAAAATTTTAAAATAATTTAATATTTGTTACAATGAGATTAGAGAAGACAAATAAATTTGTTTTCGTGGATATTGTCCAAACTAGTTTTTATTTTGACGGAAAATTCTTGTATTGATTGGGTATGAGTATGAGTATGATGAATTCTGGACTTTTTCATTTGGGTAGGAGATAGATATGGAGATGTACATATTCTTCCCGTCCCCGTCTTCATACCCGCTATTATACTCGTCCTCGTTTAAATTATATATTTATAGTCAATTAAGTAACCTTATATATATTATTATTACACACTTTCTATTTTTTTATTTTTTTCAAATTGTTATGTCAATAAAATATTTGTATATCTCACATTTGAATATTTTTATTCGTTTTTAATATTTATATTTATTGTATATTTTCCTTTCACATGAGAATGTTTAACAGATTTATAAACATTTCATTTACTAGATAATATAAAAAAATTATTTTCTTTACTCTATTATTATTAATTTTTTATTTCATTTAAAAATTATTTTGTTTTGCTAAAACAACTTTCGTTATTTCTCAACTATTGACTATGTTGATATTTAAAAAGTTTTTTTAGATGTTTAAGGTATTTTTCATCTTAGCATACCCTTAATTACATATTTATTTTCCTTTGTGCGATCTCATTAAATAGTCTCTTAAAATTGTTTTTAAGACATATATTTAATAACTTTTTTATATTTTTATTTGTTGTTTATTTTTATAACGTAAAATATTATTTTTTATATATTTTATATAATTATTTTTTATTTTCTAACTCATTATCATATTGTAATTTTATTATTATAATTACATAAATAAATTTTATTTACTATAATATAAAAATTTAATGTAATTGTCATGATTTTTTTATTACCATCCAACATATCTTAATATTCAAAAGATACAATATGTATTAAGATTTTATTATTATTAATTTAATCTTTGTTCTTTGCATGATTTTGATTAAGTGATATATTATAACTTTTTAATAGTGTATTAAAAAGAGATTCACTATAATTTAGAAAATTGAAGTAAACATACATTCAAAATATTATTTAATTTGAATATTTATTTTTCTTTTATATATTTTTTTAATATTTTTAAGTTTTTGTCCACTAGGTTTCAATAATGTTTGTAAATTTAATAAATGTTTAGGTTCTCCTAAAATTTTATATGGTATTATAATTTGAAATGTATACAATTATAATTTTTTTCTAAATATTTGATATCGAATAAACAATCATCCTCTTAATATTGAGTATTTGATAATATTATGTTTCCTTTATTGTAATTTTTTTTATTTTATGAAAAATAATTAATTAATATTAAAATAGTAAGAAAATTGATACATGTAGGGGTACAAGAATATACTTTATCCGGTGGGGATGGAAATTAGACAAAAATTTAATACTCGTTGAGTTTGGATATGAAGACGGGAATGACTTTTTTTCTATGAAAATGGGTATGATCTAGGGGTAATTGTTCAAGCATATTACTTTTACTTTTGAAGTTATATATCTTAAGTCATTATTAATGCTAAGAACAATAATTTTTGGTATTTAAAGTTATAAAAGGTTTAATATCATGATAGTTGAATATAATAATAATAATAATAATAATAATAATAATAATAATAATAATGGTAATAATAATAAGGAGGAGGAGGAGGACGATGATAATAATAGTTGTATAGGTTTTCTACCTTCTCCTTAGGATATAAAATTCACCTTTCATCTTTTTTTCGATCAGAGTCTACCTTTGGAATCACGAAGAGTACTCCAACCTTGTTCGATAAAAATGACTTTAGTAAGTTGTTTTCTACCTCTCTTTAAAGTCAAACTGTGTTTTTGGGTGCATGTGAACAAGATTGAATTACATGCGATTAAATCCTTCCCATTTTATCCCTTTGTTAGTTGATGATCCTAATGGTACTTTTGGATCATTAATCTTAGGTTTTTGTGTGAAAATAGGTTTATTTGTGACTTGAGCAATTGAATAAGTGTTTTGACTATAGAAAGGAGATCTTGCAAGGTAAGGAAAATTATAAATTGAATTATTTATTTATATGATTGTTTGGATTATTTAAAATGATTGAACTATAGTACATGATGAAATTGTGGGCTTAATTTAAGGTGTTTTTGTATGAAACTGATTGTCCTGCAAGGTGTGGTACTATTCTTTAGTTTCTTGTCGAGATATACTAGATCTTCAAGATTGAGATGTCCTCATTAAGTCTGATACAATGAACCACGTGGGAACGAGTACTTGCAAGTACTTTGATGCTCAAGTGAGTTGTGAGGAATATATGATAAATTTAGTGATGATAGCAACATTAAGATACCTTATACTTGAAATTGAGACACCTTTATGTACTCCGAAGTTAGCAGGTCCTTGTCCGAGATAGTCTAGTCTCATACCGTTAGTCTTTGTATTAGATTTGGGCCTTGCATACTAGGCTTGATTAGGATAATCAATATATGGTCGAGATGTATTCGATTTTATGTCCAGACTCACCAGGTTTAGTTTGGCTTAGATGTATCAAGCCCTACACAATACAAAAGAAACTACGTGACTGGGAATTTTTAAATTCATAAATGAGAGGTATATGAAAATTGTGTTGTCATGATTGTGAGTTTAGGTTGATTGGAAATTTAGAAATATTTGTCTGAGAATATTCAAGCTTGTAAAACTAGTCTTTGGTGATACTTTTGAAAATGTTTTGCAACCAATTGAAAAAAAGAGAGAAAAAAGTAATAATTTGAACTAATGAAGCAAGCCAAATTATTTGCATCCTTGGTTTTTTTGTATTAGCGTTGGGCAGCAATAGGGCGTTGGGCGTCAGTTATAAAAACTTGGAATAGAGAGCTTCAGGTTCCGGAGTGTCAGGCACTACAATCCATTGCTAGGCGTGTGTTTTATAGAGGACTCCAAAGGTTTATAGTGTTGGACGCCATCTGTGTTTCGCCAGACGTTGATCTGACATTGAGCTTTAATAGTCCTCCACGTTGGGCGCTCGAAGGGCATGTTGGGCACTCACTTGATAGTGAGGCCTTGTGACATGCGTCCCTTATGACACGTTCTCGTTTCAATCTCAATTGAAAGATGTGTTTGATTCGTAAAAAAAAAAATGTAATTAGCTTAATAAGACTATTTCTATTTATTTTTAAAGTTGGATGACAATAATGTATCAAAGTTTTTTATAGAGACGAATTATAATTTTGTATCAAAGTTCAAAGAGCATATTTAACCTTTATTATTATCGCTATAATTTTTTTAATATTAAATATAACTAACTACTCTTACTAATTATTTAATTGATATCATATATTTATAAATATATTTCTAAATTCTATTTCATAATTTATTAAACTATTTTATTATAGTATTTTTTATTTGTGTAAATAATAAATTATTAAGTTTAAATTTTTCCTTTAATTATTATTCTTATATCAATTAATCATTTTTATATTGTATTAAATTTGATGCTAAAAGAATTTAAATTTTTTTTATTCAAACATTATCTGACAGTCCAAAAACTCACTGCACTACAGGCAGTTTCTTGTAGCTTCATATAAAAAATTTCATTTTTTTTTCAGAATATTTTATAATTAAAAATCATTTTTTATTTCCAGATTACAAAATCTAATATTAAAAACGACTTTTGAATCAGAAATAACTTTTAAATTTGAAAAAAAAATATTTTTTTTTATGAATAATCGACTTCAAGAGTATGCAATTAAAAGCTTTTTTAAAGAAAAATATTTTTTAAATTACACAATTTAAAAATCTTTTTTATTTTCTGGAATGACTTTTAGATAATAAAAAAAAACAGAAATTTTTTTAAGTGGGATGCAAGGAAAAAATTATGGAGGTGCAAGAAGAAACTGTGTGAACATTATCCAGCCCAGATTCCCACCAGTAATAAAAAATGAAAGGGTGAAGCTAATAAATTCGTAACAGTAAATGAAATACACGAGATTTTGCTTCCAATCTCACTTGGCCCTGTTTAGTGCGCACAATCAAATTTCTCCTTGACGATGGCGAATACTCTACAACGTGCCCTACGCGCCACCATGGCCCGTCGGTTCTCCACCCAGGCACTAGTCGAAACCAAACCAGGCGAGATCGGAATTGTTTCTGGAATTCCTCAAGAACACCTTCGTAGGAGGGTATTCTACTCTTTTTATTCTCTTTTTATATATATTTTTTAAATTCATTGATTCGCTCAATTTCCGAGGCTCTCCATCACCTTCTATGCACACTCACCGATTTAGAAAACCTTACCATAACTTAATTATGCGTAGAAATGCATGCCAGTCGCCTATGTTTATGGTTATTATACTAAAAACTAAGCGATAAATCTTAGCATAGACATTTTGGTTTTGGTAGATTCAACTGCAGCCATATTCACCATTTTAGAGGGTATCAATGTTCAATTGGGCGTATTAGCTGAGAGTGAGAGGTTAAGTACCAATGGTCAATTGGGCGTATTAACTGAGAGTGTGAGAGGTTAAGGACGCCAATCTTGATCATTCAATCATCTAGTGATTCAGTGTTCGTGATTGGCTTATTTCACCTTTCTCACTTTCACCTAGTATAGGCTCTCCCAAGTTCTATACACAGACTTCACAGTTTGGAAATAATTTATGCATCTCTAGATCGCCTACTTTCACTTGCTAATCGTTGTGACACTGTTGGACTTTCTGTCTTGTACTTTCACCGCAATGCAGGTTGTGATTTATTCTCCCGCTAGAACTGCATCTCAGCAAGGATCTGGGAAGGTTGGAAGATGGAAGATCAACTTCTTATCAACCCAAAAGTATATTCTTTCGCTTTATCACAATTCTTTCACTGCTTTTATAAACATCATTGTCTGAGTTGAACAATTTGAATATTTTTTCCCCTTCAATATCGAGTTTGATAATTGGGTAGGTGGGATGCTTGGGATTTTGTATGCAAATTAACGATTTAAAGGAATTCATAAGAGGGGAGCTTGTGCTATCATTGACATCTCATGTCCTATGGAAATTTTCATATGTTTTAGTTTCAAACTTATAGCACATTGATTCTGGAAATCCTCGAATAGTTTAAGGAGTCAAGGCTAGCGGTTTCAGTATGATAACCTAAATTGGATTAATTGTTGTGTAATCATTAATAATGGCTCAACAAATGGTAATTTTCTACTAATTGTAGGTGGGAAAATCCACTGATGGGCTGGACATCCACTGGGGATCCCTATGCTCATGTTGGTGATTCTGCCTTGACATTTGATAGTGAAGAAGCGGCAAAAGCATTTGCAGAGAAACATGGTTGGGAATATTCGGTATGTCTTACTATTCAAATATTGAAACACAGATAATCTCTCATACTTTTTTAAATGTTCAAGGTTTCTTTTGGTACAAATCATATATGTTCTTATTGAAATAAATAATTAATAATGGAGATGGATCGTAAGGTAGAAAGTAAATGGAATGTTCATTGACAGAGACCTCCATATCTGCCTCTGGGTTGTATCACTGGAATACTAGAGACAAGGAAACGAAGATAAAAACTATTGCAGAATAGAGGTCCCTAACCCTCCTTTTTGAGAGCCTTCTACTCTCCCCTAACTCCCTCTCAATCAATCAATAACTCAGTTAACTCCACATCTCCTTCTTTTATTCCTGATTATCCATGCCACTCTTATCTGTCTGCCGAACATACATATGAGTGTGACCGTAACCCATAGCTCCATGCTTATCTGACCATGTCGCATGGTCTCTCTGACAATACTCCCATGCCCTAGCCTCCCCTCAAAAAATAATGTGTTTCACCCTGTTTCAATTCCTAAAACAATGACCTCAAGGGGAAATTTAGCAGCCTATCCTCAAGTGGACATTCCATCTCCCTCCCATTCTATCTCTTCCTCTAGTACTGCAAATTTTTTGTTTGGCACATATGATCCAGGATATATTTCTCGTCATACTTAAAACATATCCCTTCTTGATATCGACAAATAATTTTGCATCAGAATTCAGAAAATCTCTTCAACCTCCCTCCTTGGCTTTTCAAAGTACCACTGGTTAGGCTGCAAAGCTTATCACTGAGCCTCCTCCGTATGAGTTAGTCTGCACAGATGACCTAGAACCACTTTCACATGTTACTTTTTGGATGGTGCGTAACTTCTGAATGTAGCCCTTCCTTGTCTGAGAATTCCCATCTGTTAAATGTTCAGTTCTTCTCAGTGATTTGCATAGCATTATCCATCAGCACTGGTGAAAGTTCTAAGATTGCTACTTCATTCCATCCTTGACTTCTTCCCCTAATCAGTTCATGCAAAGGATATACAAAACTCAAATTGTTAAAGAAAAGCCAAAACGATACAAATGCAATAGGCGTTACAACATGCATGGAAAATCAGAGAAAATATCACATGAAACCATAGTAGGTATTGCAGAATCAATACGTGAAGTTTTAATGAATTTAAAAAAAAATGTATTGAGAAGTAATCTGTATAGAGATCAGAACACAGCTATTTGTTTCAAAGGTCTTGGATATGTAATTGCTGAAGACTACATTTTATCACCAACTGAAGAAATTGTTGATAATACACAACTTATAACCAATGTAACAAAGCCGGTTAGATTGTGTAATTAAAAATTGCGAAGCATCGTATTAAAACACTAGAAAACTTTCCAGACCGTAGGTATCCTTAGATGCTATATTCATGGCCGTATGAGATATAAATTATAGCATTCGTTCTTCAAGTGAATGGGAATGAAAAACAAGACATACTCTTTCTTGAATATTCACATATGTAAGTTTAACTCTAAAGAAGGAAGCACTTCAATATTCTCTCATCCAACTCATAATTCCCTCGACTAATCCCTTTCCACTTCCTCCCCAACCTCTTGCTAATTAGTGATCTCATATTTGGTGAATTGATTTCTATTTTCTTACCCGTGATTCAATCATGATACTAAGATTGTATAAGGTCATCTTCATTGTAAGAATCATGGCATGAGGTCATACTTTTCATTTTGGGGATCCTACCGTTTGCCACATCACTTTTAAGACATCTTTATCACTTTTACTCTATTGGAAGGGTCTTCACCCATACTAATGTTTTATTTGGATGTGGACGTTTTCAAGACAAAAAAATATCTTTTATTCTTTTGACCCAAGGTCTTATTTAAAACTCAGTTCTTAAATTTTGTTATGTCAGCATATTCGAATGTCGAGGTCTTCTAAAATCTAGATTTTTAATTTATGACCCTGGATGACTTTTACAATAGAGATGCCTTTAGTTTTAATATGGCAATGGTGAATTCCCATGTCTTGTTTTTCAAATGATTTTGTGAAATGTATATCATTAGAGTACGTTTGTTAGTCACTAATTCTGCTTCAAGAATCAGGCCCCTAAATTTAAAAAACTCACTGTGAATTAGTGTTCATCATGTTTTGCCCGTTGGGGTTTTATTTTATTATGAGTAACAAAAGCTCTGAACTTGTTGCAGGTCAAGAAGCGCCACACACCATTGCTGAAGGTTTAACATCTTTCACCATTTTTGTACTTTAACTGGGTGCATTTTGAACGACTTAAGTGTTAGTTTGAACGACGGTGGAGTTCGTTTCTTTCACAACCTTGTTTGTGGCAGCATGGTGCGATCAGTGGTAATATAATTCTATACGTGTTAATGCATACTACTTGTGGTTGCAGGTCAAATCATATGCGGACAACTTTAAATGGAAGGGCCCACCCAAACCTGCTGAAGAGTGATTGCTTGGTTTGTATTCATGTTAATGTATTCCGCCTTCAGGAGTTTCAACATGCAGCAGTTTTCTCTGCATCTTTTCTTGGAAAAAGAAAGTTTTAGTGTGAATTACTTGTTGAAAATAAAATGGGACTGATCTAATTATGATTGATTACGCCTAACATCTTACTTGGATTCTTTAATGAACAAATGTCTGCAAGAAAAAAACTGATCCAACAATACATGCTGACTTTGGGTAATAGTATATTCTTGAGAATACTAAACAAAATGGCCCGAACTTTTTTTTTTTTTTTAATTTTTGTAAGGTATTATTCAACTGCTTATGAAAAAGTATTATTCTAACTGATCTAATTGTGGGTATTTAATTTCCAAGCTACTACGTGTTGATTAAATGGGCGTGTTACTATAAATATGCATAAGATTTATCCTGAGAAACAAGTTTGCCCTAAGATAAGACTTTGTCCCGAGATATAGGTGTCATGTTCTCTAGTAATTTTGGGACGGAGGGTTTGGAGGAAGGGGAAGTCAGGTTAAAATTTTCATCTTAGTAGAACGTTTTCTAATTTTGAAGAAAGAAATTGTTTTTCTTTTGTTAGGTTTTGTAGAAATGATTTTAATCAGTCTCATTTCGACGATACTGCATAATTTAGACAATGAAACTGTAATTTCTTTCTATGCCTCTTAAGAGCCCTGTTTAAACATAGTGAAACGCTGGCGAAGGTTGTATCTTTTAGGAGTTCGACAATGTACAATGCGATTGTTTTTCTATTGAGATGGTAATATGGGAGAAGATTGGCGTAATTAAAAACTAGGTGCAGGAAAAGATCTCTGTTTGATGTTATATAAAAAATAAAGCCTACAAATAAAAATTAATGCCTACAAATACCATGAACTCTAGCTTTGAAATGTCATTAACTCAATCTTGAAAAATCTTTATCGGAGTGATTATTTTCACGAGCATTATTTGAAGTAGAAAGATACGAGCATACTGATTTTTTTTTTTTTTTTTTGATTTTTTTTTTTTTTCTTATTGTTTTATAGGTACCTCTACTTTTAAGTTACATTAACTTATATTTTAAAATATATTAAAAATACTTTTTAGTATATCAAAATCGCAGTAAAAAATCTGGACGTTTGTGTTTTTCATTCCTCTAAGTTACTAACTGATCTCCATAATTTGTAAGATAACCATTTTACCCTTCATGTTATATTTTTATGGTGACTTGAATTTTGTAGAACAACTTTTTTAGAAAGATTTCATAACAAGATGTTAAAATAATGGTTCCGGAAGAAGGTTTCAAGAACGTATAAGATGTTTTTCGGAACAAGTTTTCCCGAAGATGTTTTCTGGAAATAAGTTTTCAATAACAAACTAGGTTTCAACCCTATATAAGCGTCCATCTTTCCTTCAGATTGAACCATTCGGAAACATTACGAATTGAACCATCTGAAAGGAGACAAAACTATGTTTTACTATATAATCTTCAATGTCTCCGTGGCGGAGGCTCCAGATTTCCTAAAGTGACATTCCCACTGATATGCTGTTGCAAATCTTGGCAACAAGAATATAGTAGCTCCGTAAGTGCAGTGAAGAAGACACAATGACAACAATGACTCTTGCGGTGCAGAGTGAGGAAAACTATTTTAGTCTTTTTATTGTTAACATGAAGATGCACACATTCATCATCATGGAGGTGCAGGATGAAAAGAAAGCCAAAATCTGTAACTTCTTTTTTTATTCGTATATCTTGTTTACCGTGGCCTAATTCCTGAAAAACTGTCGAATAAAACTTTCTTTTACAATAAAAAGAAAAAAGTAGCGCTCGTAGGGATAGGGACATAACATCTGTTTGTTTTAAATTCTGTTCGCAAGGAAGTATTGTTTTAAATTAAAACATTTATTGTGAAAAAAACATGTAAAGAGCTTTGTGTTGACAAAGATTTAAAACAAAAATATTCAAAGCCAGACAAATATTCAATTTTATGGTCTCCTTGAGGCGTCCTGCGATTGAGCCATGTATAAAACGGAAAATAGTCAAAGCCAGAAAAAAAGTTAGAAGCAAAGCTATTCAATTTTGCTTTACCAAAAGCACAACAAATGTGAAACTATTTCCAGGATAGAGTAGAAAGCCTACAAACTAAATGGTTTCATTCATGTCTTCATGATGCGTGCTGTAATCTTGGGAAAATGGGATCAATAAAACCACTGTACATAGAGTCCACCTTCCAGAGACTAGCAATATGAAAATGCGATGAGGTTTGGCGGTGGATTTCTTCAATGAGCCAGATGGTGTTCTCGGCTTTGTGTGGATGAATAATGATGTCCAAGGGCTTGTATTCGTCTTCACTGCCAATTCTCAACTGATCCCATTGTTTAAGCATAATATTTGTGAGGTAGTGAAGGGGCTGTCCATATAACTGCTTCATGGATCTGCCCAATCCCATCCACGAGGTGAATGGTATCACAGAACCTCGATGATTTGGGATTGGGATCTGCTTCATGTAATCCTGATACATTTCTGCTCGTCTCATCAGTGCATCTGCTTACAAGCACCACATCGCTAAAGTAAGTGCATGCGTCACAATGGCAAGCAATATAAACTAAAAGAGTAGCATACAGGTTAACTAGAAACCAAAGAACACAGTTATCTGCAATGAGTTACAAACTAAGCCTCGGGGAAGAGAATTGACAAAGATCTTCCAATTTTCATGTGATAGGAAAGAAGATGTTTCAATGTGTGTTCTCATAGCTATGTTTTGAACAACACAAGATGACAAAATAAAAAAATAGAAAAAAGATCTCATTGAAGATTAAATCCATATTATTGACATTATAAACCAAAATTGACCTCTCACTAACAACTAACATCGTATACAAAAGAAATAATGTCTTAAAACATATCCATAAATCACATATACAGTTCAACATTCTAGCCATTTACCCCTTAAACATCACGACTACACTGATTTTCCACCATTCAACTACATGGATTTGTCACCATTCACACACATATACATTTTAATTCTTCAATTGAGAAGTGATTTTGATTTGATGTACTCAAAGAAAAGAAAGGGATAAAATGTTAAGATTTCCTATACAACCCTAACCTCCTTCTTACTCCCCGTAACAGAAGATCCTCTTTCCTAACTCTAACTTCTTTTCACTCTCGCAGAACCCCCCAGGGAGCAAACTCCTTCAACGTGACGGACGCACACTCACGGCTAAACTCACCGAACTCAGACACACGCTTCCTATCTCAAACTCCAAGTCACACACAAGGTAAACTGAATATAGATTTTCTGATATCCAAAAGAGAAACAGAACAACTGATTCTGTTTAAGAATCACAGAAAAAGAACAACCCTAACTCTAAAAAGAGTTATAACATAGGTATGTATGACTATGGACGAATACATGATAAGAATACCTATGGAGTTTGGTGAAGAAGAAGACAAATCAATTTGATTATCCCACGGAAATGACCTCTTCATCGCGAGCGAACCAGACCCTGTTCCTGCTGAATACATGCGAATACGAAGATGAATATAGATAAAATTAACATCAGAGTTCAATGAATAAAACGGAAAGTGAGGTGTGGAAGGAAGTACCAGTGGAATGAAGTGAGATGAGTAATTGATTGAAGCAGCAGAGAGTTAGTTGAGTTTTTCACCCAACTGCACCCTTCTTCTCTTGCACTCTTCAACTGGACCAAACTCCCTACACTTCATTCTCACCATAAAACAATCTTTTTTGCCATCTTTTTGTATATTTATTATTCGATCTTATCCTCAATATCTCTCAAATTAATATTTATTATGACCGAAAGAAATTAAAATCATGTTTAAAGACTGAATAAATAAATGAATAAATGTAAACAAAATTGAAAGATATTTCTTATTAACTGCAACTCACCCAAGTTACTTTAATCTATAAGAATAAAAGCGTATATTTAGTAAATTTTAATTAAAATAAATGTCTCCGATAACTTGCTATTAATATTTTATTATAATTATTATTTAGCCCATTTACATCAAATGAATGTTTGTAATAAATATATATTATAAAATCAGAGTGCATTGAATAAAACGGAAAGTGAGGTGTGGAAGGAAGTAGCAGAATAGAATTAGTGGAATGAAGTGAAGTGGGTAATTGATTGAAAGAGAATTAGCTGAGTTTTTCACCCAACTGCACTGTTGCACTTTTGAACTGGACCAAGCGCTCTACCTTTTCATTCTCAATTAAAACCATTTTCTGCGTTCTTTTTTAATATTTATTTGACCTTATCTTCAATTTCTCTTAAATTCATATTTATTATTACCGAAAGAAATTAAAATCTTAAAGACCGAAATAAATAAATAAATTTAGAGGTATTTACTATTAACTGTAACTCACCCGAGCTACTTTAATTAAAAAAAACATATAATTAGTAATTTTTAATTAAATTAAGAATCAAATATATTTTTGATCGTTGAGTAAAAATTAAAATTAGTATTTTTATTAAATTTTGAAAATTTAGTCATTTTAATCAAATTTGTTAAAACGTTTCAAGCAGAATATTATAAATTTAACAAAATTTAATTAAAATATCAAATCTTCACATTTTTAAATATGATAAACTAAATTGGTTTAAAGTTTCGAATAGAGACTAATTCTAATTTTTTATTAAAAATTGAAAAAAAAAATATTTAACAAATGTCTAAAAAGAATCTTTTGATAAATCGTTATTAATATTTATTATAATTATTAGTTAACCCATATACATCATGTTTGTAATAAGTATATTATTAAATTAAGAGAGAAATTAAAATGTTTAATTACTATAAACTTTTTAGAAATTGTTTTTCTACCTCTAGTAAACAGAAAAATAATGGATCTGGCATGTATAAACTTAAAATTTAAAACTTCTACAACGTATAAAAGTCATAGCTTTTTTTATCCTCAAATTCCTCTACATCACTAATCATTCGTATTACTTATGCTTGAGAAAAATGTTAGTAAAAGATATCTCATAAGTATAGCAAATTTATTCTTAATCTTTGAAAGAAAAAATCTTCATGCCAGTAAATATGTATGAAATAGTAAGTTACTAAAATCATACTTACTAACATGGTTAACCTAAAACAATTACTTATCTAATAATTATAAATAATAAGACTCATAAGTTCAACAACTTAAAATGAAACATGTATCTTAATAACAATATATGTAAAGAGACTAATAATTACAAAGGTGAAAGATGACAATATTTATAAAGAAGTATAAAAAAAGAATCAACTATAAGAACTTATTTATTCTGGATTGAGCTAAAATTAAATCAGCTCAACTAAACCCACTTTTTTATGAGTAAGAAATTTTATAACACAACTCGATTTACTAAGAGTTGATAAATTATGTGGGTTAACTTAGAATATTTTGTTTTTCTAATTTATTTTATATATTTGTTGTAACACAATTAATGTATTCACTTATTTCACCAAATGTTATTATAAATACATTAGTTAAAAATACATATTTTTGAAAAACAAATAAATTAAATATTAAAACTATTCAATTTTTATATAAAAACATTCTAATTTAAAAAAAATCAATTTGTCAATTTAAATAATTAAAAATAATAAATAATGATAATAAAAACCTATAAAAATATGATAAAAAGCGGTAAAGAATGTTCGTTGGTGAGTTATATATATATATATATATATATATATATATATATATATATATATATATATATATATATATATATATATCTTTAATCTGGCTTAAATTCTAAGCTACAAGTTAGTCAAGAATGTTCGTCTTTTTTTCATGAAGCGCTAAATTTTTATCCTTCGTCTTCCACTCCTTTTTTATGAACTTATGTTTAAACTAATTTTAACCTTTTTAGATATTATTTAATTTCTTCCACATTTTCTTTTAGTGCTTATGGATTATAGTTCTAATAAAGCAAAACATATTTTAAAAATTAAAACAATTTCTCAAAAAAGAAGTTAAGTTTAACTAACTAATAAATAAGTTAATTTTAAGGTTTAATTATTCATATGACACTCACTTTGGTAGAGATGTATCAATCTTGTACCAGTTTTTAAAAAAATGTCAATTGCATCCCAACTTTTAAATAAGTGTTTCAATTAGGTTTCATATGACTAACGCAATGATGTGTCACGTGTCAATATATGTGGTTTATTTATTTATTTTTTAATTTTTTGTATCTTTGATTCAATTTTGACTTAATTTAAAAAAAAAATCACATATTGATACGTGGCACGCTGTTAACGACGGTAGTCATTTACATCTGAAAGGGATCTAATTGAAATACTTTTTAAAGAATTGAAATACAATTGATATTTTTTTAAAAGCGAGTACCAAATTGATACAATCCTATTAAAATAAATATCATTCGAGTGATTAAACCTAATTTTAATCGATAAACACTTTTTTACTCTTGTAAGTAGCCTTAAAAATCAATCCAATTAAAAGTTCACTATTTAACATTATAAACATTCATTGTTCACAGGAATTGCTTATTAAAATAATACTTTTATTTTTAAAAAACCTCTTGTAACCAACTCTTATCGAAGATGCTCTTAATAATTTATTGTACAGATAAAGGAAACGGGAACAATGAAGTGGATTACACATCTTAATACTCTTTTCATTTTTTTTTTCTGTGGAAAATAAAAAAAACACAAGAATAAAACTAATCAAATAGTACATGAACCTATTTTATATGATTGAACAATTTCCTTCATTTTAAATTGATGGTCATTTTAATGTGATGGTGATGAGGATGATTGGGCTGTGCTAAATGGCAATAGTGTAGTTTATACAACCACAAATTGTGTGCTTGCCTGCGTTTGATACCCCCAGACCGCTATAAACACTAAAAACACTTTCACTTTCTACAACAGATATCACTTTCAACAATGGATATGTCAGACAGAAATACATAATTGGTAAGAATTAAATTTTTAATACAAAATCAATATGCGTTTGACTTTTAAAATTAATTAAAAAATAAAAAATTAACTTTGAATATGAGATATAATTAATTGTTACTTTTACGATAGAAAATTGATTCAATTAGAATCAATCCTCAAACACTGAACTAAACACATACTAAAACTGCAAGAGTCCTTTGTTAGTAAAATATTTGCTTAAATATTGAACTTTTGTAAATCCTGCTTTATTTAATTACCTCTCTTCATTATTTCACCGGTGTTAATTTCCTTATCACATTATTAGATGCAAAATAAAAATTAATCCATATATATGTAACATGTAGCAAATCAATATTATTCAACAACTGATTTGCGAGAGAGAAAAAACTCTAAATCTGGAAATTAAATAACAATAAATAACAGAAAACTTGTTATAGCTATTGATTTTCCAGAAAACATATAATTACGATATTATTACCTACAGAAAATGCCAAACGCTTTATGTAACTAACCTTTCCCCAGTGAAAAAAAAAAAGATATGCTAAGGGGAAGAAAAATTGCTACCAAACGTAATTCCACTCTTACTGGGTAGAAGCTTCTTCCTGTAATACTTGGACTTGCGGGATAGATTAATCTTTCTCCTTTTCTTCTCAGGAATAAAATCAATTGAACATTCCGAAAATCCACGTCTCACAAACCTGTTAACACATTATGAATCCATTGTCTTTAGAAAAGGATTTATGGAGTTAACAAACCATATAAAGCATCCAAGAAAAGATAGAGCATGCAGCAAGTAAAAATCCACTGAGAAAAAATGACGTTGATTCTAGATAAATATATTGACATATGTTTGATGTCCAAGGTACATACCAATCAGCTGTACGAGTTGTAAGCAAGAAAAGCATTTCAAATCCCAGATATGATGCCTTCTTCTCTATATAATCTGTTACATTTGATCATAACATTAAACAATACAGTCAAAACATGAGATAAATACTATTATGAGCGAAAGTACCCAAAGATTATAATCAAACGGCTGCTAAAAAATATGGTTTACCATGCACTGCATAGACTTCACACTACACCCTAAAAGTAGTTTCTGGATGAAATCGGAAACAATTTTTGCCTAGAAATTATATGTTATGGTCTGATATTTGCAAACAATTTCTGATCCTTGGAGAATTGCATAAGGAACTAGTCAGCCACTGAACGTATGCAAGAACCTACAAGCCTAGTAGGATTCACTACTTTTCAAAGACAAAATAGGAAAAAAATAAATAAATAAAAGGAAGAGCAGTGTGGTTTTTTGCTTTTAGATCGAATACTCCTAGTAAGGAATATCAAGATGAACATGAGTTGACGTTTGCTACTCTGACAGATGAACTTCCCAAAACTTAATCTTTTCAAAATTAAATTAGCGATTGAAATGGCAAAGTGAGAAATTTAAGGTTAAACCATGGTTCAATATGTGTACGCTTATAAACGTACGTAAGTGGCAACATGTTAGACAAATATAATGCACATCCATGCATAAAAATAGAAAAAAAGTGAGCTATGTTACTTAAATTAACCATGCACTATATGAAAGTATTAACAACTTCATATACATTTATAATACATTGATTAATAATTGATTGATTCAACGTAAAGTATGACTCCATGTTCAGTTTGTTTTAACAGTTTAACTTATAAAACAACATAAAATATTACATGTGCATCAAAAGTAAAAGCCAAACTTGGCATAGTAGTTCGAGAGGTACTTAAAAAGAGTGTTGGTTTGAAGTAATCCTAGTCCTCTCTAAGAGTTTCAGGCTATCATCACCATAATATAGCCTTGAATAGGTTGAACCTGTTCAAGATTAACCATGAACAGTATGAACAGTTTGTAGACAACAAACTCTCTATTGTGAAAAACTTAATTCACCTCTTGTTGTTTCATTCATGTCATCAGCAATACAATTTATAGGCTCACAATTTTCTGACCTTTGTACTCAAAACAGACAAAAACAATTATAAACTGCTAATTCATTAACTATCGACACTCCAACGGCTACATAAACTACCTACAACAGCTAATACATTTAAGTTTATTAAAAATCCAACAAAATTCTCCCGTAAACTTAAATGTTTGTTTTATTCTTCATCTCAATTCCTTTATTCTTCATCCCGGCTTCCCATGTGCAATAACTCCTCTCACATGTCAGGTTTTACAGAGGGGGTTTCACTGGGGAGAACAACACCAATGAGATATGAGCCTAACCACATAAGACACTGACACCACTCTCAATCCAAAACCTTAAGACAATGGGTTTATGGGTCTGTATTCTTATATAGTGCTCTACTTTCTCATTTCTGGTCAATGTGGGACTTAGACTCACACTTGTATTCCTAACAATCTCCCCCTCAAGGGTGAGTCCCTTCAACCACATTGGTACACTCCCCCACGCTTACCTGGAACCCTTACCTGGGACTCTTGCTAGGAAGACTTTCGATACTAGGACCATACTGGTACTGCACTCGTCTGAGCCGATATTAACCATCGGCTCTGATACAACTTGTCAGGATTACAGAGGGGGTTTTACTAGGGAGAACAACACCAATGAGACCTGAGCCCAACCACATAAGACACTGACACCAAGGCAATGGGTTTATGGGCCTTAATCCTTATATGATGCTCTACTTTCTCATTTCTGGTCAATGTGGGACTTAGACTCACACTTGAATTTCTAACAATCTCCCCCTCAAGGATGAGTCCCTTCAACCACATTGGTACACTCCCCTTCCAGCGGAAGCTGCCCAATCACGAGTACTCCTTTTCTGCCCAACCACGAGTACTCCTTTTCTGTACCGCCGTTCTTCAAGTTCCAAGCGTCGTTTCTGCAAAAGTCTGCTTCCTTCTCTCTAAGCTTGCTTGTAAAATTGCATTACCTCTAACCTCCTTTTCAACTCTTTGTTGCAAATCACTTTTTGCAATCTCTAACCTTTGGATAACAACCTCATCCCCGCACATGTCTAAGTTATCCGAATTGTATAGATGCACCATTGAACTGTGCAACACTTGCTCCTCCAACTTATCCAAGCTATCAACATTCTCCACCGAGCTACCTAGGCTCCCCATTGAGCTTTCCAAGATGTACACTTGCTCCACTGAGCTATCTGAGTTGTTCACTTGTTCCATTGTGCTACTCGAGTTTTTCATATGGTCCACCGTGTTGTCAGGGCTATTTGCATATCTTACCAACCTACTTGGTTGTGTAGCCGACCTATCCACATTACTCGGCTGTCTTGCCGAATTCTCCTTGCTATTCGATTTTCTTTGTGAATTCTCCACTCGCTTGTTCTCGGCCCTAGAGCTATGTGTCATTGTCAATAACGTCACTTCTTCTTTTGTGAGGTTGATCGTCTCTTCTTTCCTATTTTCAAACTGCCAATCTTTGGCAAAAAGCTCAACCTTACCACAACTGAAGCACTTATTCGAGTAGCACTCCTTTGCATAATGGTCATACCTGCCACACTAAACATTTGAGTTTCTCAACCGACCTCTTCTCCACAGCTAATATGTTTAAGTTTATTAAAATCCAACACTGATCAGTAGCAATGCACGTGTCAGTAGCTTGGTATCAGAAAGACAGTTTCAAGTACAACCACAGGTCGAAGTATGAATCTTCATTTCCTGTCTTTTGGTTTCATCACGATAATATTAACCTAGGACTGATTGAACCTGTTAAACCATGTTCATGGTCTTGACAGTTCAGTATAGGCTCATTCGGTCTAGTGGCATTTCTAGAATGACAGTTTAAAAGGTTTAATCAGACCAGTTTACATTTAACTTGGTTGAGTGGTCAATCTGGGACTCTGGTTTAAAACTGCGTTGCTGAAATATGAGAGAAAAAGTAGTGTACACTGGAAGTACAAAATCAGTCCCTCCTAGTGTAGTGAAACAATACGATCCTTTCTATGTATCAGAAAATGAAAGACATTGAAAACTTTGCAAGAGTCTTAAATGCCTAATAATTCATACTATGTTGGGAACTTCTGTAGAACCACAGTAAATGAATGGAAATTTGAAATAATTTGAAATAGAAGGTAAAAACTTGAAGACCCTAAGAAACAAATTCATAAGAGAAGCAGAAGGGAACAGTAGTCACAATTCAAAGTCCAAACCTTTCTTATTAATGCTAATCCATGAAAAATAATAGAAACAAGCCAGAATAAAGAATAATAAATCCATGGAATTTCAATATATTACAAAAATAGGGAATCACTGACTACTTCTCTATGAATTAAAAACAACAATGTCAATCCACAGAGGCAATAATAGCATATCATACCAAGTAATTTGTCTCCCTGTCCTTGGCCTCTACAATCAGGGGATACTGCAATTGCAGCAACCTCTCCACACTTCTCTTCAAAGAAAGGAAAAAGGGCAGCGCAAGCAATTATTTGACCTTCTCTTTCCACAACAACGAAGGAGCCCAACGATTGAAGCAGCTATAAAAAGACAATGGTCAAAATGTAGGGGACTATTTAAGGAAATCCCCATTGATGGTGATAATGTGGCCTCTACAATATCTATGAAGAAGATATCAAGCAAAGTGAGCAAACCTCTTCATCAGTCCGCATAACTAATATGCCAGACTCCTGTAAAGGCTGGATAAGTTGTTTAATTCCAGAAATATCAGTTACTTGAGCCATCCGGGTGCCTTCATAAAGGTCACTGCAAAATTAATTGAAAGCAAAAAAATAAAGATTAAAAAGCTTTAAGAAATATAACTAGATAAAAGAAAAGAAAAAAGACCTTAATTATCCATAACACCTTCGGCAATCTGCCACATAGTTTATGCTAGTAGGCAGTAGCAGAAATGGTTATCCCATAAACATCATGTTGCCATTAATTAGTTTTTGGGGTTTGAAAATAAAAGCAGGCAAAAATTTCTTTCAAGGGTGCAGCATATGGTCATAGAATGGTTGAATTTAACCACTTTACTCTCTTTATAACAAATATATTTCAACTAACTCAGCTATCCTTAAAAGGTAAAACAGGAGAATGATCTATAGATCCAAATCAAATATTTGCTTCTTTCAATCTCGATAAATATCCGTGTAACAGTGTAACCATCAACTCATCATAGACAACTACAAAAAAGTTTGCTTCTCACTGGTATAACCAATGTGATGACTCTAGCAGAAAATCCGCTAGAATGCAAACTAAAATTATGATTTATTAAAATCTAATAACTGAAAAAAATCAAGAAACTTAACAGTTTAGTTGAACGAATGAGGATACAACCTACCATAGTACTGTTACTATCACCAGTTAGTTCCTAAGTAATAGAGAAAATATTTCATAGTAATAAGAAAAAAATCCATAGATAAACAAAAATTTGCCTTGCCACCATTGTCCCCATCCCATCTCTCTTGAACAATTCCAACAAGAGAACTCCACTAATAGTGCCATCCAACAAATGAACTCTTTGAACACCGCCCTGACAGACAGAAGAAGTTATACTTAGCAACATATTAACTGGGATTTCAAGCACCACCATCTTATTTGAAAAAGCAACTTCTCAAGGAATTTCAGTATGATAATGAAGTGATAGGTAAAAGAACTGGAAAAAAATAGGTAATTTCTACAAAAAATAGTTACATTGGGGTCACTATATTTATAAAAATCAGTCACTTGACAAATCTTTAAAAACTATTTGGTTTGTGAAAAAATAATGAAATAAAACCTGTCTGCCATAACGGAACAGAACAATATGCAATGAAAATAAAAATTTCAGACTTTAAGTGATTGAAGATACTAAAGCACATTGTAGACCTAAATAACCAAGGAAAAGTTGAATCATCAACTTACTCTGCAAACGAAAGCTGCAGCAGCTAGCTCTGATAGGTAACCATTCGTCCGACTTAGGGACTCCTGACCTCCAATAGCAAAACCCTGCTCCCCAGACCAAAGGCCATTCCCATTTTCAAAACCAACACCATTATGAAAGGTTGCAATATGATATCCTGAAAATGGTTCTCCATTTGGCAGAGCCCCATTAAATTTATTAAGTGTGTTGAAACTTTCTTCCGCAACAGCTTTGACATAGTTAGCAGCTGTTTCACTTTGCTCAACCCGTTTACGGATTAGCATGTCTGCCTCTTGAAGAGTCAAGAAGCTAATAAGGTGTCCACTTTCATCCAGGATAGGACCATCCATGATGCATATAAGCTTGTCTGCTTCTATTGCCAACGCACAAGCTGTTGCAACTTCATAGGTACTGTGGAAAACAAATCATCAGTGTCCAGTATTCAAGCATTTCTTTTTTATCTGCTGGATCACATCCAAGTACTATATAGCAATATTCAAAAGAAAAATAAATCGAACACATTGATACAAGTGTAAATCTGATTTACAAACAAAATAGTTAGCAAAAACCTTGTATTATTTCCTCAGTATTTTGTTTTCACATTCCACAGCATGTCAAATTCTATAATAAACTATTTTGCGTACTAAATAACTGTGTGAAATTTTGTAAATGTATTTTTTTTTTTTTCCAAAGAAACTAACTTTCTATGATTTTATTTCAACACATTCTCCATGAAGCTGTTTCTTCCCATCTATGTCTAACTCCAACCTTTAAAAGCTATCATTGAAGAAAGATATCAATATTTTCCAAGGTATTGATATAAGAAACATAATTGATAATAGATAGTTAGCTTCTTCAGTGATGGTTTTTTGGGGATGGTAAAATCTAGAAAGCCGTACTCACTTGAGAGCAGAGGCTGAACCACAACTAGAACCTTTGACCTTGTCACAAGGCAACAACCTCCCCATTGGTCCATAACTAACCTCCCAATTGAAAAATATGAACAACATAAAATATTGAGGCTTTCTACAATAGACAAATAATAATAGAGCATGGTGAAAAAATATAGCAGATTAAAAAAAAAATTACAAACATTGTATAACAGAATATACATGTCAGGAAGCAATCAAGAATTACCAGGTTGTAAAAAGGAGTTATCAGAGGTTCTAAAACATACTTGCAATCTAATACTTCTCCAGAGCTGGAGTAACCCAAGTTGCTTAAAATAACAATGCAGTTGCCATCAAGCCTCTCATGCATGCGAGAAACGTCAACTTTTTTAACCTCCCCAGTTGACCCAAAATCAACTCCTTTGACAACCCCTCTTCTCTGCCAAACAAAACGTTTAAAAGGACTTGCTCTAAAACAGTAACAGAAGCAGAAAACAGAAAAAAAAAAAAAAAAAAAAAAGGAAAAAAAATAAAAAAAAAAAAAAAAAAAAAACAGGGGATAACATTGAAATCTCATTGATACCGCAACAACAGAACAAGGGAATTGAAAGAAACCATGTTCTCCAGATAATATGAAGAAAATTGAATCACAGAATTCAAACCTTGGCTGCAAGAAAGTTTCCACTTGCAACACTGACACCAACTTCATGCAAACGGCTATTGTCACCATGTCGACGAATATTGCAAATGGAGGGTCCAGGAGAAAGCTTTGCTTCAATCATCAATCTTATTCTCCCAGCTGCTTCCATTGCAGCTGCTAGAGACTCATCATCAGTTACCCTATATGGACCAACATACTTAGGTTCTCTCCCTACAAAATAGCAACATCATTAATCAATGCTCATTCACACTAGTTGAAATTTCATTTCTCTCTTGTGGGGTTGGCATGTATCAATCAACATAAGATCATAAAAAATAGTCACTTTCACTACATTAAGAAAACTAGCCACTACCACCCATTCATATTCAACTCGTGATTTCATTTCCCTGTGCGGAAAGCATGACTCACCTCTCTCACGCAAAAGATTGTCAATTTGCATATGGGTCCCCGGAACAAGAACAAACCGGATTCCCAGGTGATGAAGAAATGCTATATCCTGCACGCACGTTACGGAGCTAAGTATGAGATTAATCTAGAAAATATTCCCTTTTAAAGAAAATTAATTAATTCAACAATTTTATACATAATTAAGTTCTTGAAAGGAAATTTTCATCATCCTACCCAGGATTATTTGCCTAAGAGAAATTATCACACGATCCAGGACCACCATAGTCTCAACTAATCTCTCCATCACTCCACCCTTTATTAATTCTTTTTCTCACATAGAAACATTGAAGTATGAGTCACAAACTGATTAAGATCATAAACACATTTTGATCCCAGACTATCTAATATTTCTCTCTCATATTATACCTGCGAGGATACATTCCAAAAAATAATTTGATACATTTATCTGTGTCTGAATGAGCCAGTAAAATAAATAAAAAAATGAAATATTTGGAGGTGCCTTGAGAATAGGATCCAAGTAAGGACTAGCGACAATTTCACCGGAAACGATGATAACGAAGGTCGCACCGCGGTGGACCCTCAAGTATGGCCACGTCTCACGAAACCAACGCACGAATCGCTTATCGTCCATGGAGCTGCTGTAACCCTCGTCTTCCGCCACGCTTCCGACCAGTTCCTCGCTGAACACGTTGCAGGGCTCCAATGTTGAGGTTGGGACTCTCGTAAAAGATAACGGCTTGTTTGGCTTGAATTTTGGTGAGCGAGGGCGTAAATTGAGTAGCTGTGGGTGGAAATTGAATTTGTGGGATGAACAATTGGGAAGGTTTGGAAAGGATGTGCGAGAGGTGGAAGACAAAGCCGCCATAGGCTCTTGAATTGCGACACAACTGAAGAGAACTCCAAAGGCTCTGTCTCATCGGTTATTTTATTAATGGATACTCAACACAGATTTGTAGCATTATCATGGTGATTATGCTTCTTTATTTTATTGGTTCTTACATAAGATAATTTTGATAGATATTAGTAACTGTTTGTGTCATCTATAACAATATATAAAGGGGATTCCCCTTTTTGTGTCCACTTTTTAAAATACCGATTTTACCCTTTAAATATAACAATTTTTTAAATTTTTTAAAATTGACCGTTACTTTTACAAAAATTTTAT
>Ga0214543_1000192_pt1 | contig 90626 bp, 59 predicted proteins | sample CNSS2metaG_FD_160094 | JGI IMG/M metagenome (GOLD analysis project Ga0214543, IMG submission 160094) | Root nodule microbial communities from cowpea collected in UCLA plant growth center, Los Angeles, California, USA - CNSS2 | ecosystem: Host-associated > Plants > Roots > Nodule | place: USA...
GTTGCATCCTGACACTCTAAGGAGTCAGTTAGTCTCACTTAGAGCGGACTGACTCTTGTGGTGAGAGTAGCAGGAGGCCTGAAACTCATTAAGGGCTAACCTTGTGTGTGAGGGAATTGATTCATTGCAACACTTGTAACACATAGCTCGGGGGTGAGCAGAGGTATCCACCACAAGTGCAAGCATCCGCTGAATCCGACCAGATTGTATGTATTCGGATGAGTCGAGTTGAGTCTTAGTGTATTGGTTTGAGAGTCATAGCATGTTTGGATGTTTTGTGTATTGATGATTGTGAAAGTGTATCAGATTGCTTGATGAAATTGTTTTATGCTCTAGCTTACCCTACTTTTATTGTTGTGTGTTCTGTTGTATGGTACTCTCTTTTGCGATGATCATCAACTTATTGATGTGAGCAGATGCGAGGAACACCCGTGGTCAACAAGGAGGTGGTGGTTCCGCTGCTTAGTCTTTGGATTAGCTTCTGTCTTTGGGCTTTTCATTTAGGGCTAAAGCCCATGTATTGTTTTCTCTATAGATTGGTTTAAGTCTTTATCACTCTCTTACTTTACTTGGTACCTGGCATCGTGGTGTGCCGCTTTTATTCATCCTTTAAGTTTGGGATATTTGTATGAGTGACGTCATACTCTTTTATTCTCGCTTCTTATATTATTCAGCGTGACATGTCCTTTATTTAGCTTTATTAAATAAATGGGGTGTTACATTAGGAACTAGAAATGTTGTTAAGATCATGACTAAAAGTATGAATTAGTGGAGAATTATTGTATGAATCTTATGTGTGAGGGTAATTTCATGAACTTAGGCATTGAACTAGGAATTGGATGAATACGGGAAGATGAGAAATGAATGTATTACAGGTGGGAAAGGAACTTCCAACAGTAGAGATGTGTGGTGTTTCATTAGAGATTGAGTAACATGATGTGATGAGTATATGAGTGGGAAAACTGATCTGTTGAAACGTGAAAAACCAGTACTACGCAAGTATTGGTGTAGCACCTGGCGATAATAATAGACCCGCCAGACGAAAGCTACCAAAATAGTGGAACAATGGATCACGTGACGCCTGGTGGTGAGAGTCGTCCCGCCAAGTGATACTTGTAAGATAGTGACATTAGAGGCGCTTGGCACCTAGCGACACATGTCCCCCGCTAGGCGGTCTGGAAGCAAGTTTCGCCTGACAGCTTTAGAGCATTGCCAAGCGATGATGCAAAGGCAGAAGCTTTGTTTGCTTTGGATGTGCGTGATCTACAAGGCTTTGGTGATACCTTAAAGGTCGGCTTGCTGGATGTTCCTTGAGTTGTGGCTCGGAACGTATCCTTTGAGTTATGGCTCAGGATAAGGGTTAAACACGTGGCATTCTTTGAGTTGTGGCTCAAAATGACATCTTTTGAGTTGTGGCTCGGGTTGGCGAGTGTTGCTGGTGTGAAAGTTGTGGCTCGTACAAATGGGTCCAGATAGATTGCCCTCCTTAGTATGTGGCTGACAAGTTTGGTAGTCTTAGGACGTTACGAACTTTGTTCATATTGGGAACTCCACCTGGCATTACGGAGTATGGTCCGTAGCTGGTTTCCCGCACATGTTCTACAAGTTGTGGCTTGTAGGTGTGACGGTAAGACATCTTGAGGTTATCATCTAAAGACGTAGATCACGGGTAACATGGTGGTGGCCATGTTGTATGAAATCAAAGGATGAAATTCCTTTGGTGTGTTTGTAATTATATATATATATATATATATATATATATATATATATATATATATATATATATATTTGTATATATGTTTCTTTTAACTGTTAGCTCACCCTATCTGCTCGTGTTTGGCAATGATCGTGTACGCGGTACACGGGAGCATATAATGTTGCAGGTGGATTTGGTGAGGCGTAGAGCCCGAGCGTGGGCTAGCTTGGGGAATTTTCTACACAGCTTTATTGTTTTTACAAATTTTAAGGGATTGAAATAACTAATGTTATCATAATTTGAGTTGTAATCGACTTTCTATATTTTGGTGAATTTTGAATAATTGGTATTGGAATAAATAAATTTTTTATTTTCTCGCATTTTGGGAAATGTTATTTCAATAACTGACATTTATGTATTACCTCTATTTTATTTTATTAAAAACTTGTAATATTTGGTCAGGATGTTACATCCTCTCTACTTAAGAATTTGAATGATTATTAGAGCGTCAGGATAACTGCCAAGACAATCCTTACTTCAATGCATACACTACCACAACCACTACTAATCCTCCTTGGGTTAGCATAAACCAATCTCAACTCAGTCTCATATAAACAATCTCATATCATATACTCATCATTCATAATAATTACAAAGCTTCTATAATAACTAAAATACCACCCAATTTAACTCAAGAATACAAGTTTCAAGTTCTGACTTACTCGCCCAGCTACTGGCCCATGCTCGCCCAACAAGTAGCACTCCCCAACTATTGGTCCAAGTCTGGAAGTTTCTGAGTTGGAAATTTGCCTAGCGAGTAGCTCTCACACAACCATTGGCTCATGCTCGCCCAGTGAGTAACACTCGCCAAACCATTAGCCCAGGTCTGGAAGTTCCTGACTTGGAAATTTGTCCAGCGAGTAACACTCACCCAGCAAGTGTGCAACTCTGCAGAATTATACAAAAATTGATCTAACCTATTTTATGCATCTTCAGCCAGTCCATACCACTAAAAACCTAGTGCAAAGATCATTCAATTATCAAACATGAGTTCTATCAAATTTTTCATACCAATTGAATGCAAAACACATTTAAACCACCAGTTATTCTCAATTAACAGAAAACACACACATCTTCATTGTTTTCAACATCACAAGCTATCTCGCATATCATATACATCAATCAATCCCAAATTAAACATACTATGTATATTTCTCACAAATCTGAGTACTATGACAAAGAAATTAGCTTCCCTTACCTGGTATCATGCTTAAATAACTCTATAAATGTCAAACATCTATAACTCTATGGTATGCTCTATCTACACATAAAAACATCACAAGAACAATTATAGAGCGGAAACTTAACTTACGCGAACAGAGAAACTAATTGGTCCAAATTTAAGAGCTCACCAAGAGGATCAATCCTACGGTCTCGGTTCTTCAATCACACGAGCAGAAAGATAAAACTCTTAGAGAGAAGTCAAAAAGCTCTAGAAAATTGGTTTCTAGAGAGATGTTGTGTTTTAAAATAATGAAACTCGTTTATAACAATTTTATTTATACTAAAACCTTTTAATATTAAAATAATTGAGTCTCACTATTTTTAAACCACTATCACTTTTAAAATATCATTTTCTAGGGTTTTACAATATCCATAAATATTTTTCATATTTACTTTTTAATTTTACATAAAATTAATTAGAAGAAATAATTAAAAAAACTTTAAAGTATAATTTAAATTAATTTAAATAATAAAATATTAGTGTAAATAAATTTAATTCAATTAGACTACACAATATAAATTTTAAAAAATTAATATTTATAAAAGAGATATATATATATATATATATATATATATATATATATATATATATATATATATATAATTTTTTAATAATTAACATTTCATTCATCAATAATTTGAATTTAACTATCTCATTTTTTTTGAAATTATGAAATAAAATTCATTAATAATGATAACCCGTTATTAAATATCTGCAAGTTAAGTTAAATATTATAATAATCATATTCCTGATGAATTAGTAAATATTCATTCAGACTACGAATTTTAATCACAAATATTTTTCTTTTTAAAAAAATATTGTTTGTGTAGGAAAAATTAGTAGACGATTCTTGAACTAAACACTTTTTTTTTTTGAACAAATAACATAAATATATAAAAAAAAAGAAGGATGAGAAATAATTGATTACAATAGTTGAGTTTAACAGAGAAGTAAATCTTGAATAAGATTGAAATTCTCCCATATTTTCTGAAATCATAGTTTTAAATGATGGTATAAAGATCGAACTTTTCTAATGAACTTACCATTTTTGTAATATAATAAAGAAAAAAAAATGGGAGAATTTAAAACTGACGAAATCTTGGAAGGCTATTAATTATGGTTGGTTTTATTCAAATAGGGACATGTTTATTATTTCCTCGGACAAAGAAGAAAGTGGTGCTTATCCTGTAATAATTTATAAAGCATGTCTTGGTAGGTAACCAATGTTTTTCTTCCATCACATCATCATCATATGGTGTTTCTATTTAATGTTTGAGTTGAACCATAAATGTCTCTTCATAAGGTTTCGGTTTTGTGTCCCATACAAGGTGCACATGATCTTTGTTTAATTTTTTACACACTTTTACTTCAGTTCTTATGCTTAATTTGATAATGTATTACATACAAATTAAAAGGGTATTGGATATATAAAAACAAAATAAAAAAATGTATAAAATAATTAATGATCAAGATAAAACTAAACGTTTAACTATATAGTTGAAAAAATACGGAAACTCATTCAATTTGTTTGTTACTTTATTTCTTCATGTCCTATTATTCTTCCAGGTGTCCTTGATATATTAATTAACAAATTTAAAAGGATGATAAGGACAAAATGATCTTTTGGGAGTGCTAGGACCATTATATTTTATATAATATTTTTCATCAATACCAACCCAAATCCATATGAGTATTTAAGTTGACTTATTTTCACTAACAATAACATTAATAAGATAATAAGATTCGGGTTGGTGATCGATTCATAGTATCTCATAAATTACATAAATATTTCAAAGTAAGTTACCAACTACCAACACTTTTCACCTTCTTAATCTACCACAATAACGGTTCTAAGTTTAGTGTAAAACTCGATGAACAAAGATTTTTTGAGTTTCTTAAAAATTCAACATCTATGTTGTTAGAAAATTTGCATATGTAGTTAAGAAAGTTAATGGTATAGAATTTGAAACATTGTGAATTACGTTAAGAAGCCTAATGTGTGTGTGTATTTTCACTTATGAAGCAGATATTAGCAAAAAAAGGAAGAAGGGGTAGTTGATAAGTTAAAAGTGAAGCATGAGTGGGTATGAGAGTCATATTAGTAGTGGCAAAAACAACCTAACTTGGCCTTTCAGATACAAATTAGATAACCACTATCCTTGTTCTACAAGTTTTATTCAAAAATTGTGTTTTTAGAGTGTCTTATAAGCAAATTAACAAGTCTACACATAGCAGTTAGTTGGCTGAGTTTGTTGGTTTCAGAACTTAAGATTTCACGTACATTTGGTTTGTTTTTTTCAAAATTGTTTTGTTTTCTTTCAAAAAAAGTTCTCTTCCTAAGCTTTTTGATCGAATATTTTCAATTTCATGTTAAAATAAGCTAATACAAACACACACCCCTTTTGATTGAGAATAGAAATTTTCCCAACATAAATTTGAGTTTAGATTATCTGTAAGGGATTGATCTAATATATTCACTAGTCTCATACGATTTAAGAGTTGAAGTCAAACGTAATTTAAGTATTTATTTATCATTTTTCTTCCGTTATCTGAAATATTTGTTAAAGACAAAATTATGACAAAATTTCACACTTCAAAACAGACAAAATCTAAAAAACATAGTGAGTGATCCTAATTATAATGTCAGATTTATGGTTGGAACAAAAACTAAATTTGTGATTTGAAGAATAATCATAAAGTCATCTCTTAAGATATTAATTACTTTGTGATTTAGATCTATACAGCACTAATATTGTATCTCATTGTTAAATGATTTCAAAATACTCATCAAAACTTAGCTATACATAGCAATATCATTAAATTCAACCCACATAAAATTGGGTCATGGAAAATTAAATGTTGCAATTAGAAGATAACCCCATTAAGTGAAAAAGTTCAGTGAATGGAATTAAGGCAACAAAAAAAAAAGGGGTGAGGGATGAGTGGTTGATGGAGAATCAAAATTCACCAATTGGACTTGGCACTATAGGAATTGGACCAATCAATTGAATTGTCCAATATCATTTGCCGTAACCATTCTACTAAGAGGACTAGGCCCAAGCTTCTTTCTCCTAATACTCCTCTTCCTAATAACTTCCATTTGATTTCTTCTTCTAATCTGCATCATTGCCTCTTCCTCAATCACAAACCTTCTCATTAGAACATCATCGGTCAATGATTTTCCCCTGAACACTCTCCTTCCCTCTGTGCTAAGCCTAGCACCAGGACTTCTTTCATGTGCAGTTTGCAATGGCTTTGATCTTGGGTAACTATTGCTTCTTCTGGGTGGTGCCTCAGCTCTCAAAATCTCATTGTATGAATACATAGGTGCACAGAGACAAACCCTTGTGAAGGACGTTGCAACCTTTAAAGAGGCACATTTTCTTAGCTTGTTCTTGTTAGGACTTGGTGTAGGAACCTGAGGGGATTTTGGCATTGATGCTGTCTTCCATATGGTGGAATTAGCTGCGCGAATTTCTGCGGATTTCGAAATACTTTTCCATAGACTAGTCACCTCCATTGCTCTTTGATACCAGGGCTTCCTGCAACTTGAAAAAAAAAAGTGCTTATTATGCCTGAGTTATTGAGATGATGATGCAGCAGCTTCTTGGTTCATGAATCACCACCATACCCTTAACTACATTCATTTCTCCAAAATAGCATGCACAAGTTATATTGTACAATTGAATGTTTTAGCTCTTTCACCACCTTAAGAAACCATTTGGAGGGTCATGTTTAAGCCTTGTAACAGATTTAATCTAAACTGGGGATTTCCAAATTTAGGCTCACTATTGAAAAAGCTAAAAAGAAAGCCAACCAGAGAATTGACTTTCCTATAGGCATGAATGATGCTGATTTTGGGGTTGGTTGGTCAAATTCTTAACATCATTGAAAGGCAGAGGTTAAACTTGGTCTGCACCACATCTTTGACTAGTTCAAGGCTTAAGAAGGAATACTGTAAGCATTTTCTCAAACAAGTAACCAACGCAATGATCGATATTGTTCTGGTACACCCAATAGTCTCGGTTGGTGAATGTGAATGATCACAGACTTTATATGAGAGAAACATTTACTAGTAAGCAAAGTAGAATAGAGTGTGTGAGTGTGTTGAAGTGAGTGAGGATATATACATAACATACCTTGAGTTTGAATCGTTCTTTGGATCTTGCATGAACAAAGAAAAGTGAAAGTATGAGAGAGTTGGAGGAAGGGAGCAAAGTATTTTCATTTGTGAAGAGAGTGAAGAAGAAGGAGAAGGAGAAGAAGAAGAAGAGGGTTTTGGTGAAGTTTGTGAGTGTACTAAGATGGGGTTGGCAACGTGGTTCTTTCCTTTTCTCCCATTCTTTATTGTAACACAACCCTTTTCTTTTGCTTTGGCAGCCATGATGCCTTGTGATTCTGAGTGAGAGAGAAAGAGATTTGAAATTTCAAAGCAAAGTAAAAATGTTTCTACTTTTAATGTAATTACCAAGGTGGCCCCTGCCTCTTCAAAAAGAAAACAATACCCTTATTTAATTCATCACTTTCTTGTGCCTTAATCATATTTTGCCCCTAATCTTATATCATTGCTACCAAGAGTTCATCACTCACCCAATTAATTGCTCTAAGACATGCTTGCCCTGCCTTTATCACACAAAAATCATTCCTTTCAAACTCAACTCATTCTTCATATAATATAATTAACCTCATCATAACTGCACCAAAATTTATTAACCAAACTCTCATTAAGTAAACCTATTTCATTTCTTGTTAAGCCTTTGTGTGGAAAATGCTACTGATTTTAGAACAATAATATTTTAACAACATTCTCTTATAATTTGAAATGACATCTTCTATAAATTTTGAAATATAAAAAAATAGAAAATCATTTAAAAGATGTCATTTCAGATTATAAAAATTGTCAAAATTAGTTATAAAAATTATTTTCTCTAATTCTAACTTGGTAAGACAGAATAATTAGATTTTTCAAAAGGTGAAAACAGCAGTCAAGTTGAAATTTGTTTAAATAGTTAATATAGATTTTCTATTTTGAATTTTTGAATCAATTGTTTTAATAAGATTTTAAGTTTGAAGTTGGAGAAGGTATGAAAAGATTTATAGAATAAGTGAGTGGATCATGATTAGGCTCTTATATTAATCACTAAATGATGTTGTTTGATATATAGTGTGAAACTTGCACACGCTTGAGAGATAATTTAATGGTAGAAATGTGTTATATGGCTTTCACGTATTATTTCCCTAGCTGGCATCACTCATTCTTCTAACATGTTGAGATTCAATGCAAGGAATTATAACATGGATGTCTTTTTCCATAAATTTAGTCAACATCATGTTAACATGTTTTTTTATCCTTCAAATCTCAACTTGAGTTAATTACTTTTAAATTGTATTCATATTATTTTTTCATGTCAAATTTCAGCTATTCCTTGTATACCCTTTTATTGAAAATGCTCTAAATTTTTATAAATTCTTGATATTGGTTTTTATTTTGTATGAATGAAAAAATTGGAGGGTATGATCCAAAATTAAAATGATATTGCCCCCATAAATCTTTTAACTCCATTGAAGAAGGGTCAACAGAAGTTGCATGAAATTGCAGCTATATGGTATTTAATTCGTTGCCTCAACAAATGTATCCTACTCCTATATATCACAATCACATTTGTTCCAATTCAAAGTATATCTAGAAAAGGAGCTATAATTTCCTTTCATGTGGATATCACCATTTGAAAACGCTCTGTGTCATGCATACACTAAAGGACCCATATAATTCTAATAACTCTGAACTTGTGCTGTGCAATTATTACACAAGCTCCTTCATCTTTTCTGTACATGATGATAATGGTGACATTCGAAGAAAGGGTTTATCTTCTTTGCTTGCCCCAAAAATGGGGTTACATTAATTCTTCACTCTACAACAATTTGAACCCTTTCACATATGCTATACAAAAATCATATCTGCATCATATTATATTTGGAACACTTAATCTAAACTTTTTGGAATTGAGATTAATTAAGCTTTAACTAAAATTGTTGATTGAAATCGGTTTTCAAAGCATTAGTAGATGTTAAAGATTTTAAATAGATAATATACATGCATGGTAATTTAAAAACTGAAAATCCAATATGGTTACAATTATTTTGCCACTTGATGTATTAGAATATTAATTTGTTGTTAAAGGTGTTGTGGTGCGACGTATTTCTATCCCAAGACTCCAAAAGGCTGCAAAAAAGAGAAAAAGACATTATGATTGGAGATGTTGGTTGGCATCTTGGCAATTTGTTTTCTACAAAGATTGTTAATTAGTCACAAACGCAAATTAATTAACTTGCAACTTCTCATGAAAATGTATGCTGATATTTGGTCTCAAATTTGGTATTAAGAATTCCATATCAAGTTAACAAAACCTTACCCTACTATTTGATTAGCCTGTAATCTAAACATTATTATTATTATTATTATTATTATTATTATTATTATTATTTATGAGTGAGTGGGAGGGGGTCAAAAAGAAGAGGATTCATTCAGACATCTTTTGCTTTTTGTACATTGTAGACCATGGAAATGATTTTCTTCACTTTGGATTGGAACAAAGACCTTCTAATTTAAAGCACAAAGAGATGCTGCTAATGCGTTATGGCGTCTACACCTTTGCCAACTTTACAGGATTTAAGGTCGATATATATATTTATAACAAAACCACTTTCAATTAATAAACGCAGTAAAACAAAACAAAAACGTGACAATTTTTCCCTACCTGATGTGATGGAGTAGTAGAAATTCTGTAGTATCTTTTTTATTGACTTTCTAGTTTTCATTTGCATTTCAGTGTTCTCTTATTTTTGTCCTTTACTTTCTCATCACTAACATTGCTTTACAAGTTTTGATCCTTTCATTGGCTTGGCTCCGGTCAATTCTTTCAGAAACTACCACAGATACATATTACTGAACAATCTTCAGGAACAAATATTCTTCCCAAATTAATAATAGGAAATGCATTTAAGTAATTATAAATATATATCAATTTTCACATTTGCCTTATTTATTTTTATGGGTTTTTATTCGCATCACTTATAATATTTATTGGTATACCTTTCTTTATTTTACTCCTTTGTCTTGTTTAAGAAGTACATCGAAGTAGGTGCAAATATAAATAAATATATATATATATATATATATATAATAAAATATAATAGAATATAAAATATTTACGATATCTCAATTTTGATTTTCTTATTCTAAAATAATAAGTAATTTCTAAAATTAAAAGATATTTTTAAAAATAGAAATATTTCTTGAAAAACTAATTTAAATAAAGAAGATGTAAAATAAATATTTTTAACAAGTCATATAATAAATCTTAAAAGAAACCAAGTAAACTATGAAGTCGCCTTACAAAAGTTTGTTATTGAATCCGATGATAATAAATTTGGAAGTGGTCTGAATAAAGTTGAAGTTGACCAACGATGTTATCTTCAAATTATTAGAAAGTTTTATCAACTTGATGTCAATATGAGCAAGTTGCAATATTTCCTCAATATTTCCTCTACATATCTTTGGATTACATAAAACAAAGTTAATGTGCATTTTTCACCCTTAATTGCATTTTACAAAATTATCAATCAGTAATTATGTTTGAATGAATCGAAAATTATCATCATGTTATTTTTTATGAAAATAAAATCATAAAATCATAATTATTGATCCAAAAAATTTTCTTTTCCAAATGTAGATATAGTCTAGAGAGAATCTTAACTAATATTTTTTTTGTATATTACTTTATTTTTACTTGCGTCCTTCTCTAAAAAGATATATATTTAAGTAATGATAAATACATACATTAACTGTCTTATCATCTTATTTTATCTTATGTCATTCGTTCTTTTTTTTGTCATATAATTTATTACATTTATCATTTTATATTTGTACTTTACTTTTTCGTTTCTATTTCTCTGTTCTTTGAAAATGTATTTAATTATAAATATATCAAATTTTATATTCATTTTATCTGCATATCATGTTCATCGTTCTTTCCCATGACGTCATATTATCACTAATTTTTTTCTTTAAGTTTTTATCTCTCATTTTCAGTCGAAATCCAACCCAAAATAGGATAAATGTTGATTTTTGTTTTTCCAGTTGTTGATGATTGTGTATTGGTCAAAGTGGTTATCAATAATCAAAAGTGTGACAGATGATAGAAGATGGCAAAGGTAAGTCATGTTTGGTTGTAAGGAGGAAAAAACGATAAAAGTAGAAAAAGAAAGCACAGATGAAATAGTATAAGGATGAAATTGAACTAAATAAAACAAGACCAGGCATATGCAAGAATATTATTATAGAATCCGACATCTGATGATGCAAAACTAAAATCAAATGCATTAGTTGGCGACCACTGCAAAGCCAAGATATCATGATGACGTGTTGGACACAGTAACACACCGTTTCAAAGACATGTTTGAGTTTCATTGCTGCATTGAACAAATCCAAAATAAACGACATCTAATGACTTACAAGACAATGATGTTGTATTTAACTCCTGTAGCTGCATAAATTTCACATGAAACTCAAAGTATAAAAACCACATGTATGCTGAAGACTACACATGTCCAGATATTCGTATCCTTGTCGTCTTATGTGTCCATGTCGTCTATGTTCATGACAATGTTCATGACAGCAGCAGTTAGTGAGAATCAAATTTAAAAACGGTTAAAAGAGGAGAATTTAGTGCCTTTGAGAGCAGTTCGTGTACATGTAATTGGTGCCATAAAATTTAAATATTGTTTCTTTTGCATTTTGCAAGAAGCTATTTCCACAAGTAAATACGACCAAATAATTATATATGAATAAATCCAAAATTCTCCTTAATAAACCGATTTTTTAAATTTAGATGTAAGATCCTGGTCTTAATCTTACCAAACCGATTTTGCATAATTGAACTAAACTTATTGAAGTTCACTTTCATAGGAATAAGTACAATTTGGATTGTTGTACATGACTCTCCCCTTTCAATCAAATTAAAAACAAAATGTACAAGTAAAAACTAAATTGAATTTTCTTTCATATATTGATGAAATTTGAAAAGTGTTCCCGCATCCAAACCCAGTTTGAAAATGGGTGTGAAGTATAAGATCCGAAAATCAGAATTGAACTAGTTCCTTCTTCACCTATTAAGTATAACATTTGTCAACTTATGAGGGAGAGAAAAGGAGCTATAAATAAATCACGTAGCCACTTCAGATTGAGAAGTTTAGCTCAGTGATTCTCAGATTCCCCTGAGCATTTCTTGCTCCAACCTGAACATGCTTTGCGCTCCCCACGTTTTCTTTTGTTCTTGGGGATGTTCACATCGTTATACACATAGGGCTTCATGGCTGATTGTTCTTGAGGCACTGTAGTGTGTGTTGCTGTATTAATATCTGACATGGGGACAGACACAAGATTCAGATTTTCTTCCCCTTCACCTTTCTCCCAGTTCTGAAGGTGACTCACACTTTTGAAGGTGTGTTCATCAGTTTCTGCTACTTCATGTATCAACACATTGTCCACCATCTGCGACCATACATGTCAAAAAGCAAAATAGAAAAAACCTCAGATAGCAAAAACGCTTAAAAAGCCACAGTGGCCACTAGAGAGCAACTATGTTACAAGATTCTAACATTAACAAATGTTTAGCAAATGAACAATACAGATCAGTTGACACAAAAAGATGAAAAGAGAGCTTTTTCTATTGAATTTTATATCAAACACTTTTCAAGCCATCATCTGGAAAGGAATTGGCAGAATTATAGGAAGAACTAAAACTGTATTTACACAGGTTGAAGAAACTTACATCATCACACGAGTCCATAGCCAGGGCTGAATGGAAGGTGACATCAGCAGCAGACAATAAGCCAACGGTACTCTCAATTATATCAGGAACCATTGGAACTTCTCCATAACTTGACACAACACTATGCATAACAAAATCTCCAATGTCAAAGTCAACTCCGTGCTGAATTGAATTATAAATAACCCCAACAGACGCTGCATCTCCATTCCCTGCAGAGATTGTAGGGCTTTGGGCAGAACTAGTCTGCACATCACCGTGAGGAAGAAGACTCAGATTTTCTGATGAAGAAAACTTTGATGCATTTTTTGACATTATTGCATCAACATCACTCTTCAGCTTGTGGACCCTACCATGTAGATTGTCTATTGCCCAAAGAAGCTGCTCTAACGAAGCATCAGTTTCACTGAAATCCAAGAAAGGTTGAACTTCCCCAGTGCCAAACCTATCTGTTGCATCAGCATGTGGCTCTATGATCACTGCACCAAAAGAGAGTATAAAAGCATCAGCCGTGAATCAGATGCAAGTCAAAATGTGATTATGAGACAAATGACGGGTAGACTAGAACTGCCAATAGTCAAAACAATGAAAGATAACTTTACACATAACCATTGACTGACAAGCTAATGGTGTTGAATTGATTAAAACAGTTTTTTTTTCTTTTGTAACCCTATCTCCTTAGGGAAAAGAATGCAATAGATGCTAATGACATCACTGATGATTTAACATTGGACAGCAGCAAGACATTAGGTATCATTTCAAGAGAAAATTTCTAACCTGGATTACCAAAATCATCAGCCAAACCACCGTCATGATCAGACTTTTTACTCTCTACAATATAAGTAAAGAAAAGAGTCACACATCTCCAAAGAATGGACAAGTGATTGGTAAACAGCATGAAAAGATAAGAAAATTAGGTATCAAGATAAATGAGCTGTACCAAGATAGGAGAAAATGTAATGATGTGACGTATATGATCCAATTTCAGTTGTCTCTTCAACTTTCTTCCTTTTTCTTCTCTTGTTGGCTTTATTTCTACGATGTTCACCCAAAAATGGCAATGACTTTGAACCAAACTCTTCTATGGAAAATTGATCAGGTGTTGTATGTTTACCCTTGTCATATTCTGCAAGCTCTTTACTATATTTTAATGCTAGTGAGTCAATTTCCTTAATTCTAAGTTCTGTCCATTTGCATCGCCACGTTAGAGGTCTTATAAAGTTCCTCCAATGATCGGTCAACTTCCTCTTCCTACAGTTGCACAGCAAAAACTTAATGTATCTATCAAACAAAAAACACCCATGTACATGCTTCACCAAATAACCAGGTAATGTGGTATGCCACATTCCCAACACCAATTCCAAATTAGCTTATGGAAGCATGGTTTGATCATTAATGATCTCCAAAGAAGACATTAATGATGACAGACCACACAAACAGTGGTGATAGGTTTTCCAATACCAATCTTCAATAGATGCAGACCACAAATTCTTTGACTAAGAGTTATTACTATAACTATATTAGATGAACAATTATCTGGATTTAATAAAGTGCATTTAATATCTAAGGAGTTCCATGAAGGCAGAGTGGGAAAATAACCTATGCTCTTACTGAAACATCAAACCAACACACAATAAACAACTGGAACCTTTAAGTTTCACACTAACACTCTTTTAATAATGATTACTAAAGTAGTGCGCAGATATGTTAAGATTTCTACTTGCTAAACACCCACTACCTAATTTGAACCTTGAGTTCATAATATGAATTGTATACGTAACTTTAATCAATCTTCAACTATTTCAAATGACCTGGGTTCATTAGATATTGGTGCCAAAATTATGTGCAAGCAAATGAATTTAAAATTTACTTCTTTGGAAGAAAAGTCACCTCATTGGAAATGCAGAACCATCAAAAGCATCTGTTAAACCACCACTATCACCTAAGAACTCAGACTCCACTTCAGCATCACTGAATCTAGAACCATTTTCAGCATCAGACGTAGTGTCAGCAAACGAACTTGAATAGTCAGTTGCATCAGGGTCCTCACTTTTGTTGGATGCAAAATCACCCTTGTTTGCCCAACTAACTATATCGACTTCTGTGTCCTCCAAGACTTTTGTAGTATTAATTTGTTCATCTAGAAAGGGCTCCACCTTAATGATGGGTTTCTCACAGTGACCCATGTTACTCAAGCCCTTATATTGCACCTTCTTTGCAACTTATAAAGTGGATTTTGATTCACTCTTTCTATAATTATAGAGTAGGAAGGGGTGAGTAGGGACATGAGGTTGTCTTTCAGAAACTTAGCTCCATTTAAAGTTTTCCTGGTCAGGTTCAGAATGTTCAGATACATGAGCAAATTCAACTAATAGAAAATCAACTCATTACATGAACTGTTAAAATTGATAAAAAGAAAAAAAAAAAAAAAAAAAAGAAAAGGATAGCAGCTTCTACCACGCAAAAAAGAGTATAAAGTCTAAATTTTCAAAGGATTTATGCTTAATTAAGACAGGGTCCTAGCCCCTCCATAGTTTCCTAAGGATATAGCCCATTTTCCTCTCAAAATACTTACTTACAGCCAAAAGCCTCATTAGAAGTTCAGAATCTATGCGTGTGCGCGTAAAACTATATCACAGAATAAAGACACAAATGAAAAGTAAATAAAACAAATTGTTAACCAATAGTGTTCAAACACGCATTACGAAAAATCCAAAAACAAAGTCCGCAGTGCCATAACAGGTTTTTGATGATATACTATAGTTAAAAAATCTTGAAATCAATATAAATTTAACATTTAAAAGACGAGATTTAAGAAGTGATAAAGCATATATAATCTATTCGAAAAATAATAGGTTAGTTACTCTCACTTTTTTAAATAGAAAATCCCTTCAAAAAGATCTTGTATTTAAATATGCACTCACACCCGCGCACAAAAAATGGTAACTTTCAAATTCCATTTGAAACTTTAAATCCATATTTCTTCCCTCTCTAAATAAAACCAGCAGTTACTTAAGCAGAAATAACCATAATCACGAATAAAGGAAGGGGAAAAAACTGCAAGAAGAGTTACTCACACAGAACAAAACAGAGTAAACCGCAAGGTGATCACGGATATAAAAATACTCCAAACTTCAACAACACGAGAAACTCACCATAAATCTCAGTATCGGATATTACCAACATCTAAAACCTCACCACCATTCACTACACACAATTAACTCAATGCCACTGAAATTAAAAAAAAAAAAAAACGAAGCATCGGCAATTGCAAAACAACACAGAGACTCAGACAAAGCACAGACATCAACACACAAACACCTTCAGTAGAAGTAGAATAAGAGCACCGCAACGGGAAAAGTAACGAAAGTGTGTAGAAGTGAAGGTGTAATGGAAGTTGAAGAGGCGAAACTGGACGTGCATGTGGTGACAGAGAGTGTGGAAAGTGAAAGAGAGGTTGAGAGAAAGTACCAAGAGAATGAAGAGAGATTGAAAATGGCGAGTTGGCGGCGTGAAGAGCAACAACAGAGTGAGTAGTGGCAGCAGCAGTAGTTAACGTTATAAACCTAGGAAGAGTGGAAAGGAAACACAGGTTGCCGCTATTTATATATTGGAACTTGCCGTTCCTTGTCTTCACACGTGTCCGCCGCTACCCTAACAATTGCACGCTTTTATTACCATTCTCTTCTTCAACTTTACTTTACTTTTTTTTTTTACTTAATCTTTAACTTGATCAATTTCGCAAATCCTTATTTTAGGTTTCTTAGGGTTTAAATTAATTTTAAATTTCAAAATTTATGTTTTAAGTGTTCTTCTTAAATTTGTTTGATATGAAAATACGACTTTAAAAGTAAAAAGAGTCAAAATTGAATTTAATATGAATATTGACCGTACAAAATTAAATTATTTTACATTATTATAGAAAAAATTAAGTTGCATTCCATGTTAATATTTTATTTTTAAGAAACCGTTTCAAATAAAAAATAATTGCATTCTCCAAAAATTGATGATTAGTGTTAGATTTTTTAGATGAAAGAAGATGGTGACAAAAAATTTTAAGCACGGTTTTTTTATTCTTTATATTGTTTTTAAGTTGTATTAAAAATTAATATAATTATACTAAATTTTAAATGATAATATATTATAATTATGTATAACTATAAACATATAATTTTAATCAATAAATTAAAAAATACTAAAAGAGAATTATTAATTGAGTAATCTTTACGTAATAAATTAAATTTAATAGTGGATAGTAAATTAAATTTAATAGTGGATATGTACGGAAGTGAACGAAATATATAATTTTTATTCGAAGATAAAATATTTAATAATATTTTTAATATTGAAATGAATTAAATATTATTTTCAATATTAAAAAGAATAATAATATATAAATTTTAAAATTACATTTTTTTTATCTATTAAACTAAGTTCACATTCAAAAAAAATGTAACAATAAAAGAAAAATCACATTTCAGGATGGGTTGTAAAGAAATCTTGCTAGTATTTTATTTTTTCAAAAGACCAAAAAAGTAAAATTTTGCAAGAATGTGAATAAAGAAGGTTTGATGGAAAAGTATCTTTCCAAATGATAGGTGTCCATGAAATGGATAAAAAGGTAAGTTCTTATCAATGAAAGCTCTTTTGGTGGAAAAGTTAGATATCAAAGATCCATTAATATTATGTTAAAAATGAAATGCCCTCTTTTACCTAATTTTGATTACTTTATCATCTCGCTTGTATGTGAGGTTTTGTTTGGAGCATTCATTTTAAATTAATATTTGCATACACAATGCAAATATACATAGTTGTTAGTTGAATTAATGATAGAATGTTAATAAGTCTAGAGTTTGTATGGAATCCTTATCTTGAGTGGATTTCGTGGATTTATAGTTCAAAACATTTTCTTCATTATTATTTCTCAAATAATCATTCATTGAAGACATAGTTCGTGGGATATTGAAAAAACATTACTAATGACAATGAACATGCATTTTGTAACATATGACTATTAAAATAATTTAATTTTAATGTTTGTAACTCGTGTAAGGGAACAATGCCCTAGTGTATTCTTTTTGTTGGGTCCATGTTGTTCAATATTTTGTAACTCCATTGATTCAGTCTAAATATTGCTAAGAGAGTTTATGGTTGACCTATGAACATATTCTGCAACACATGTTTTTGTGACAACATTAATAGTTGGTTGAAACTTCTAAATTAAATTTTGTTGATTTGATTCTTTCTGATTTTGATCCTTCACTTGTTTCTTGGAATGTTCCCTTCCAGACTGTATTCCTATAACCTATTCATTGAGCATTAAAGAGTTAAATCAGATAACGGTGTACAATTTGTGATTTTCTGTTGAGGATGTTTGTCTTTACATATGAAGACTTCGTCCTCTTTAGTTGCAATAACAACTTTCTTCTGATTCTTACATTTGAGGCATACAAACTGTTGTTGTTAATTTGATCATCCTTGGTAGTAAAAGAAAAGAATGGGTTTCCTGAAATTGACAACAACATTATGAAGTAGTGCAAAATGAATAATAGTTATTTCATTAACAAATAAAAACATATGATGTAATGCAAAATGAGTAGTAACCTATAAGGTTCATATATTTTTTCTATGCCTTATTTCGAAGTTGTTCTAAATTATTTGTTAGTAAATTGTTATTAGTAGGTATGAAAATGATTTTCTAAAATTGGAAGATAATTCATATTTAGCTCATAAGTTCATAAACCATCTTCAGTGACTAAATGTTATCATTCATGAAAGAGATATCATCTATATTGGCAAAACATTAGTAATAACATTGAAAATGAAATTTGTAACATGACTTTTCAAATTATTAAATGTTAATGTTTGTACCTCGTGTAGGGGAAGAAAGTAGCTGTGCATTGTCTTTGTTGGGTCCGTGTTGGTTAATATTAAATAGCTCTATTGATGGATATTGTGTACTGGTAAGACAATTGTTGGTTGACCTATCAATATATTCTACAGAACCTATTTTTGTGACGACATTAATACTTGTTTGAAAGTTTTGAATCAGATTTTCACGGTTTAATTCTTTGTCTGTACTTGTAGTAGGATTTGGTAGCTTCAAGTGTTGGTTCAAATCTTGACTTCCACAATGAATTTCTCTATCGTGATCATTCACCAATAAAAAACTTACATGACATAATAGTGCAGAATTTCTGGTTTTCCTTGTAGGATTGTTGTGCTATATGCATGATAAATTTGTCCTCTTCTTTTGTAGTATGAATTTCCTTCTGATTCTTGCATTTAAGGCACTAATGTTGCCTTTGTTAATTTTCATTCATCCCAGTAAAACAAAAGAATGGAGTTCTTGAAATTGACAATAAGCTTCAGTGGAATAATTACTAATTTAACAAATAATAACAAATGAAATTTTGTAGAATGAGTTACCAATGTGCTTGATATTTCCTTGTTTTTCATTGATTAAAACTTGTTATACATTAAATGGGTATAATTGATTCTTGTTAGTGTGTAACAAAATGCTTTTGCGATGTTCAAAAGTGTTTTTTGGGAAGTTCTTTCTACTTTTGTCATTGTTTCTTAGCGCCAATTGTTATATGATGGATAAAAATAGATTTCTACATTGGAAGTGGTCATGATGTAATGAATAGTAACTCAATCACTTATAAGAGTAAATTACATAATCAGTTTTACATTTGCTCATTGGAAGTTTTTCCTTTCTCATGAGCATTAAGTGCATGTCAATTCAGTTAATAAATGCATGTCTTGTGAATGAGTGTAAAACTTTTATTTGCATGTAGGAGTAAATAAAGTAATGACTTGTACAATAATCTATTTTGAAGCTTCTGACATGAAAACATAATGGTCTCCATTTAAAGTTATCATGGTAAAGTTGTATAATAGATATTTATCTTTTAAAAGTTTTTCCTTTCTCATGAGCATTAAGTGCATGTCAAATCAGTCAATAAATGCATGTCTTTTACAAGAGTGTAAAGTTTTTATTTGCATGTACGAGTAAATAAAAAAAGACTTGTACAATAATCTAATTTGAAGCTTCTGACAAACATAATGGCCTCCATTAAAAGTTATAATGGTTAAGCTGTACAATAGGTATTACTATTTTCATTAAGTACATGTTCATTCAGTTAATAAATGCATATTTTTTTTATTGTAAAGTTTTTATTGCCATGATGAAGTAGATAACATAATGAGTTTTACCAAAATCCATTTTGCAGCTACTTATATAAAAAACTCAATACCTTCATATAAATTTCTTGTGGTGAAACTACAATTAAATAGATACATTCTTTTTTCCAATATGGAAAACTTTAAGTATGAGCATTAAGTGCATGTGTCGCAACCGAAATCATGACGGGACGGCGAACCAAAAATAAAATTTGCAAAAACAGAGTTTGGAGTCACCACCATAGTTTATTCTGGAAAACTACGGAAAAATCAAAAAGATAAGACAAGGTTTGGTAAAAAAAAACAGATTTTGGATCCAGAAGTCAGTTACGCGTGGGGAAGGTATTAGCACCCCACAGCGTCCGTCCTAAGACGGTACCTTTGATTAAATATGCAAAAATATGTGGTTTACAAAATATTTAATTTTTCCCAAAAGTAACAATAAAAGAATGTACAAAAGCAATAAAAATATATTTTTGGTTTTTTGGGCCCGACAAGGATTAATCCTCGCTCCTATGTTTCTCAATTTATAATGGGAAAATCAGAGTTACGTAGTTCTTTATGAAAATCTATTTGAGAAACTTTTTTATTTGATTTTTTTTTAATTTTGAAATTTTTTTTATGTTTATTTTTTGAAATTTGAATGTCGGACAGACACTAAAAATTAAACAAAGAAAACATTTTTTATTTTAGTTTTTTATCTATTTTTTTATATTTTCTGGAAAAAAAATAGAATTTTGAAAATTGGTGTTGGACAAACACTAAAGAAATGAGGAAAACTATTTTTTGTTATGATTTTTAGAATAAGATAAAAAAAAGTAGGTGAAAAAAAACGTATAATATTAAAACAAAATATAGTAAAAATTTGGGAATGAATAAATGAAAAAATTTGGTACTAACATACCTTTTAAACTTTTGAGTTCCTCTTCTTCTTTATCAATCTCCTTCTTTTGTTCCCTACATTGTAACTATCTTCTCTTTTCTTCTTATTTTTTCCTACCTCCTCTAATGAGAATTTTGCTCTTCTCCCCAAAAAGAGATAGAATGGAGGTGTGAATGTGTGAGTGGTATTGAAAAAGAAAGAGGAAATGTAGAGAATATTTTCTTTTCGGTCATGACAAAGTGCGTATTTATACTCACACCTTGCAATATCAATGCAATCTCAGACTTAATTGTAATGAACAATATAAGAAATAAATTGATCATGATAGCAGCACATTATGGGGATCAAATCATAGAAAATTAGAGAACAAAATAATCAAGATCAGTAATATTGATTCTAACCGTTAACAAATCATAGCACAAAAATCAATCCCAATCAGTAGTAGTGATTCTAATTATATGAAGAGATGTTGTTTTTAATTATTAGAATCATATCACTAATTTCTCTATCAGAACAAAGGTAGAAGATATGTTGAGTTGTTGGGCTCATAAAGAGGAGTGTGATAACAAAATATGCTCTTCCTTTTTTTCCTTTTTTTCTTTTTTTCATCTCTCTTTTTTTCTTTTTTTTTCTAAAATTAAAGTTTAAAAATTTGAAAAAAATTTTGTTTAACATTTTTTTTTATTTTCCATTAACTAAAAAACTTTTATTTTTTATTTTTTATTTTTGAAAATAAATTTATTCACCTAGATGAAATTAAGTGTTGACAGCATGTTCATTTAGTTAATAAATGTATGTGTTTTCATTTAGTGTAAAGTATTTATTATCATGTAAGAGTAAATAATATAATGACTTTTATCAAAATCTAATTTGCAACTACTAACATGAAAATATAATGGCCTCCAAAGTTTTTCTCATGAAGCTGTATTTTTTTTTTCATGAAGTACATCTCCATTCACTTAATAAATGCATGTATTTTTATATTTTTATTTATTGTAAAGCTTTTATTGTCATGATGGAATAACTAACATAATGACTTTTACCAAAATATAATTCGCATGTGAGTTCAAAACCTAATTAGATTCACATAAAATTGTTCTGGTGAAGGTATAACTCAATAGGTACTTTTTTTTTTGTATTGTGAAAATCTTTAAATATGGGGATAAAGTGCATGTCAATTCAGTTATTAAATGTTTTTCATTCAGTATAGAGTTTTTCTTCTCTTTTCATCGTCATTTATCTTTTTATTGAGTGTAAAGATTTTATTTTCATGTACATTTAATTAATAAATGAATGTCTTATCATTAAATGTAATTTTTTTATTTTCATGTCCATTCATTTAATAAATGCATGCTTTCATGAATTATATATTCAATGTGGAAAACTTTAATTATGTGCATTAAATGAATGTCAATTCATGATTTATATATTCAACGTGAAAAATTTTAATTATGGACATTAAATGCATGTCAATTCATGATTTTTATATCCAATGTTGACAAATTTAATTATATATCTATGCATGTTCAATGTACTAAATTCAATTTTTGTGTAAATGTTATGTTATCAACACTAATGACTCTTGAGTTCATGATTCAAACAAAAATGTGTATATGTTTCTATTACCAATATTAAAGTACAATTTAAACTTCAATTAATAAATTGCAATATTAGGTAATCCAAAATATTCAATTTCCAGTCCAAAATATTCCACTTTTCAGTTTGTCATTCAAACATGCAAACCTATATGTTTTGTTCCCAATACTAAAGTAATATTTAAACTTGGAATATATTAAACTACAATATTAATCGCTACAAAATATTAACGTACAATTTTCCAACATTAGTACCTCTATTATATAGTTGGGACATAATTCACCACCAACAAAAAATAATGGAAACAAACATATTAATGGACATTGTTTCACAAAAAACAGAACCATTAACATTTCTCCTTTTTTATATCCTTTATGATAGTCTTCTTCGTCTTTGTTGTTGAAAGTTGGGCTAATGGTACATCCTCCAAACTTTCAAACTCAGGGATGGTTGATGGTAACTCTTTCAAACGTTTTAGGTCAATTTTATCAGCATTTCCTTTAGCAGGTGTGACATAAAACTCAATATCAAGATCATTTTTTGTTGTGACAGAAGCTCTCATATGCAAAGTTGATGATCCACTCAAGTCAGTATCAACCAGTATTTCACATGTATCAGTTGCCAAATCAACAACGACATTCTGACTATATTTTCTAATTTCGATTAATTGTCAATAATTAGAAACACAAATCAATGTATTAGTATATATACTACAAAAATCGAACAGACAAAGTTATATCCTCCACAACTAAAAACTTGTTCATAAATTGTACCATTTATTGAGGGAGAAGCCTTTTAACATGATCCACAATCTCAAAATCACTTGAAACCTTCATTTCTGATGCAATTCTGTTTTTACCTTGGACCCTAACCTTAAAGGCAAAAGTACATCCTAAGAGAACATTGATGATTGTTTCACGACAACCATTTCCCAACAAATGTATTGGTACATAGTAGTATCAATAAGTGTTGTATCCACATGGATTTAGCAAGTATATTGGTAGTTTGGTTTTTGGATTTTTTTATTGATAGAGAGTGCAAGTAAATAAAAATAATAGTAATTAGATAGATTGAGTAGAGTAAGGGCTATGAATTGATTTCATCTCATCTTCTTCTACTACACCACTACCATCTTGTTTACTTACTTTGCAAATCATTTAATGTTCTGGAAGTACTCTTTCTATGTATATATAGTTTCATCTCTGATACACTAGAACCTAAGGACTCCAAACCCTAGTGTAATCTCTCAACTCCTGGTTGAATGAGTCCTTACTTTAATGTGCAAGGCACTCTCCTCCAGCATCCACTCTGGTATGCAATGAAGCATCTAGTACATGTATGATGATTTGATTGGACCACAGTTTGAGACCGATTTCTCAACTCAAAATCCAAACTAGTTAAATACATGAGTGATCAAGTCATCATTAAGCATAAATCAAACCACAAACAATTGAATAAAAGCAAAGATAAATACTTAAGAAGTAAAAGTGAATAGAATCAAAATTGATTACATCAAACCTGGACACGAGGGAGTTCAGCTACTCATATAATATTACAATGCAATTCCAGCAACATCTACACATAAGATCTACACTAAGAGCACATCCCTCATGCCTCACAGACCCTATTCTACCCTAGTGCTACATTGTGGAACTTCCACTCAATGCCTATAATGAAGACCCAAGGTCTTTATTTATAAGAATTTTTAGGCGATGCTCAACCTAACTTTTAGTGCTCAACCACAAGGATTACTTCACAAGTGGGTTTTCTTCTCAACTCAGCCCATTGTCCTAGTGCTTAGCAAGTGACCTTTCTGTCTTGGAAAGGTTTTCCTGGCTGCTTAGCCTTATGGATTTGGGCTCCAAGATTCCTTACAAAGAGGGTTTCCTCATGAGGCTCAACTCCATTTCTTGTGTCCAGCCAGAAAGTCCAAATATGTTGTCCTATATTTTCTACTTCCATAGCTCAGCTCCAGTATTGTGACTCGACTGCATACTTGATATTTTCTTTTATTTTTATTACAAAATAGCAAAATATCATTATAATTCATAAAACTCTATTTCTCAATATCCCATTTTGTATCTTAAGCTAAGGAGACTTGTTTTGTACACAAATAGCATCATTTGATACATGATAAGTGTCCATTTCAAATGGAAAATTTACTTATTCTTGACACTTATCAAACATCTAGGTCTTAAGGAAAATAGTTGGGATTGTCTTCACCATCCTAAAAAAAGATACAAAACAATAAAACATTATAGGTACTAAAATTAAGAAATGAAATTTATATTTAGTTATTGGACAATAATGTTGTTTGGGAGAAATTAAATTCATATTGATGAAGAAGTAATACCTTAATCATTTTGGAAGTTAAATCAATATCTGATATGCCAATCAAATTATAACAGTCTTGGTCCCATAGAACAAAGTTACCAAAACTCTTCCCATCAGACACTTGAATCTCAAGTTTATACTTAAAACAAACAACAACATACATGAACATAAATTTGTATCTATCTGTTTACTAAAAGGTATACCCACTACATATGTTATCTTTCTAACCTCTTTCCAGGTTTATTATTATATGTGTCGCAAAAAGTACAATTGAAAGAGCTAACTTCATCTGTCTTTTTCCTATAATTGTTGTAGGCAAATAAACTCCACCCATCATTACCTAAATTAAATATGATTATCTTGGAAACAATTATGCATATCATATCCTACATCCATAATAAAGAATTTCATATTAGAATAACCTGCACAATTTACTTGTTGTATATGACATACAACTAAAAAAGGAATAATACCTCTTTCATGGTGATAATCTCAGGCAAAGTTTTAACAACAACTTTATACAACACTTTGTCATCCAAGAAAAAAAATGAAACCTTGCAACTTCAAAACTATAATATACAAACAACATCAAAGGAACCACGAACGTAATATTCAACCAAACAAAAAGCAATAAATACATCTTCAAAAGTAATATGTAGACATCAAAGAAGTTTCAACCAGAGAAAAACTTATAAAGATTCAAGCTTCAAATAAGGTTGATGAAAAGAACAAACTTCAAGTAAGAAAAAAGGAGTTACAAACGTAACCTTCGACCCAAGAAAAAGCAAAAAAGGTTCAAGCTTCAAATTTACAAAAATAAAATACTATGACAAAGGAAGGAACTAACTTTCAACCAAGAAAACAAACAAAACCTTGCAACTTCTAAACAACAATATACAAACATCATCAAAGGAACCACAAACATAATATTCAACCAAATAAAAAGCAAGAAAGCTTCAAGATTGAAACTTCAAAAAAGAAAAAACAATGACAAAAGACATTGAAGAAAAGAGCAATAAAAGAAAACAACAAAGGAGGTTCAACAAAGAAAAAATATGTCAGCACGTTTCATGATAATATTTAACTAACATTAAAGCAAAATGTGTCAAACTATGCAAACAACTCAAATGTTGTCATGTTCAATGGACATTCAACTAACATTGAAGTAAAAATGTATTAAATAGTGTAAATAATTCAACAAAAATGTGTCAAATGGTGTAAATATTCAACTAACATTGAAGTAAAAATGTATCAAACGGTGTAAACAACTTAAATGCTTACCCCGTTTGACACATTCTTGTTGAATTATTTACACCGTTTGATATATTTTTGCTTCGATGTTAGTTGAATATTGGTTGAGCATGATAATATTTAAGTTGTTTACACCGTTTGACACATTCTTGCTTCAATGTTAGATGAATGTTATCATAAAACGCGTTTGAAAAGTCAAATAAACTTAATAAAATTTGATTAAAAGGACTAAATTAACATATTTATAGGAATGATGACTAAATTGGTCCAAAATTTTAAAGAATAACTAATTCTAATTTTCTCTAAAAATTAAAAACTAAAAACAAATTTAACCCCTTGTATTTATAATAATTTAGACATTCACTTACATTAACTATGCATCAATATTTTTTATGGAAATTAAAAAAAAATCGTATTCATATATAATTAATTTTATTAAGAAGTGGAAGTCTAAATATAACTGTTTTACTTTCCGTATCCTAAGATATTAGTTACTTTAGAACATATAGTTATGATAATAAATTGAATTTTAAGCAGTTTAATCATTGTGTTGATATCATTAAATGTCAATTTAATACCATTAAGATTTGTTAGTATTTAATTTGGGTATACTTAATCAAACGGTCATGAAAAGCTGATGTCTATATTAATTATCAGCATAATAAATAAATTACAATTAAAATATGCTAGTTTGTGTATAAATTATATATTACATATAATAATATAATTAGTCTCTTAAAGTAGAGAGTATTATGAATTTATAAAATTACTTACGTATTTATAAAATCAATTTCACAAAATCATTTTGATATAACTAATTTAAAAATAAAATTAAAAATAGTATTAATATAATACTAAATGTTATATATCTATAAAGACTTAATTTGTTTTCACTCGAAATTTTAACTTAATAACAAGTGTTGGATGTAATTAAATTTAGTAGGTCTTTATTGTATTTAATGTAGAATGTAGAATTAAATTGCTTACATTAATATTATTTATAAATAATTTTGATTAGTTAATATTAAATAGTAACAATTTTTAATATATATACTTTTTTTATGGATATTGTAAGATTCATGTTTAGTAGGGATGCTTAAAAAAATTAAAATTTTAAGATACGTTTATTATAATAAATTAGAATTTTAATTATGTAGAGAATAGTTTTACAAATTATATTATTATTATGAATTTCTTCCTTCACATTCTTCCTTCACAATCTCATATTCTTATTTTAATCACCAGTGTAGTAAGGGCTTTTGGCCCCGGTTGTTTTTGCTATTCTGTCTTGGTTTTAGAATCGAGGCATATAGGGGCGAGGTAAAAAGGGGATGTTGGCTTCAGGTGTGTTAACTGAAGCCATAAAGCGCTTTTCTGCCTCGGGTCACGCCTGAACCGAAGCCATACAACCACCACCAGAAATGCGAGCCTCCTTTGCTGCAAAACACTAGTGCATGCTGCAAAACACTGTGTGTTTTCCTCTGTTCGAACACTGCAGAAACGTGAGCTCCATTCTCGCACCAAATCTCGTCCACCACACTTCGTTAACCTGCATCCACAAACTAGATATGAAATGCATCTGTAACTTCTTCACCATCCACGCCCACGTCGCCAGAAGCACCACCATTCTCGAACTTGCAGGGACTTTCAAACGCCATGCGAGTTTCACTTCCATCATGTTTCCACCATTGTAGCACGCACCATCATAGATCTGAATCATTAGTGTTCAACCCTGAACCACCACGAATTTTCCGGAAACGCGTCTGGGAGAGAACCATGGAGTAACAGCTTGCAGACTGGCCACCACAGATTGAGCGGTGGAAGCGTGACCACCATTGGTCATGGTGGTTCGAGCGCGACTCGGGGTTGATCAATGTCGTCGACGGTGGCCTCGGGTGCTCGCGCAGAGGTTGTTTGGGTCGCGACTAAGAAGAAGGGGAGCGAAGGTCGAGCGCACCTGGTGTCGTTGGTGGTGTCTTCGGCTAGCTACAACAGAGGCGGCAAGCTTTGGTCTTGCGAAGAAAAGGTTGAGGGGATAGTGGAGGTGCATAAGGCAGGGAGAGAAAAGATAGAAATGGAGTGGCATAGAGAAATGGAAAGCGCGGGGAAGAAGAAAAAGAAAAGGGGGTTCACGTTTTGAACCCTAAATAAGCTATATGGCCTCGGTTCAATTAATAACTGAGGCATATGATTGGTTTTGGCACCAGTTGTCTGTCACCCGAGGCCAAATATGCAAGTTCTTTGCTTCGAGTCTTCACAATCGAGGCATATGCTAGATTTTGGTATCAGTTTTTTATCAACCGAAGCATAAAACTATTTTTTGCTTTGGGTGTTCTGTGATCGAGGCATAAAAGTTGGGTGGAATTGCAAAAATGTCATCGTGCCATTATATGCTTTGGTTTTTTTATAACTGAGGCATATAAGGCGAGTTCAAAATAATAATCTGCACTAGTGAATTAACTTTTTTCTTTACTTCTTAATTTGTTTTTTTAGTGAAATTTATATGCGTAAAGTTTTGTGTTTGTATGTGAGACAAGAGTTCAATATATTTTATTTATGTTAGCTTAGATATTTAAGGATCTATTTGATTTCTAAATGGGGTTTTGTGAGAGCAAGTTATAAGTTTCTTAATTTTACATAAATTTTGAATCATATTCTAAAAAACAAAAAAAATTGAGGTAAGGAAACAAGATTGTTATTTAATTATAATGTTCTACGATTTAGTTTTGTTTGGATAATTTTGAGTATTCGGAAAAAATCAATTTATTATTGTTTAGAACTATGAGAAGAAGAAAAGTGAAGCTTGTATTTTCATTCACTTAGGACACATACATGTTTGTAGTTTATTATTAAGAATGTGAAATTGATATTTGATTTGTACTGTGAATGTTGGATTAGTGACTTAGGCATGCATGAAGTTTGGGTATATGAAGGAAAATGAAATTAGGAGGTTTTTTAAATGAATTTGTTGTCGTTAAAAAAATTGTATGAAATGGTATTGTTAGAGGGTTTTGAGAATAGGAATAAGTATATATTTATCAGATACCCATAGATAATCATTAGACGACCATGTTTCTTATTATGAATATATGTTTTTGTTCTTCTAATATTTGTTCAATGAGTGAAAGTAAAACATAGCAAAAACACAAGTAGCATAGAGAAAGATGAGTAAAAGGTGTTAAACGACTAAGGTCACTAATAATGTAGATTTTTACCATTATCTTGGCTATCTTTTGCTAACAGAATCAACTCCTCTTGAGCTTTTAACCCACTTAATCCTCACTTTTACTTTGCTTTTCTGAATAAATACAATATGGGTTACATAGATCTAATTATACCACTAATCCCAATTTTTGTGTCCAATTTAATGATAGTAAGCTTTTGTCTCAAGCCAAAGAAGTTGTCAACCAGAGAAGAAAGAAGAAGAAATGCCTCTTGTGTAATTTCAATGTTTTGAATATATAAATGCCTCTTTCATTGAATACTAGTCTTCTTTTTTCTTTGCTTAATGCTTGCATTGATTTAACCATCCATTGCATGATATTAGGTTCATTGGGTGTGGAAATATCTTTTGAAACCTTGAATTGGAATAAGAAAATTCAATGGAGCTTGTATCTAGGAATGGGGCTTGACCCATTGGTTGTCTTAAACCCTAGTGCATAAAGTAGATTTGCTTATCAAGAGTTCGATGGATTGATTCTTAATAGGGAAACTTAGGCTCATTTCACTAGGGAATTAGGGTTTGAGTCGATTTGTGGGTTGACATTAGCATATTGATGTAGAGGATGTAAAATTATATCTGCATGAGAGAAAAGTAGGTGAATTCTAACCCCGACAACATCAATTCATATAATTTCTAATATCTTCCATTCACTAAGTGCCTTTAACTTCCAAAGTTTATCTTTAATCAATTATTCACACATTTACTTTCGTACTTGAAACTCAAAATTATAAAATCATTCTTTAGTTTAAATTAGTTATTAATTGCACTATTGATTAGTATTACATGAGTCTCTTAGGAAACGATATTCCGGTCTTATCGGTTACTACTTGCGCGACCTGGTACACTTGTCGGAGTCTTAACAGTCACTAGACAACTTTAACAGTGCAAACTCAGTGAACTTAGTTGAAAATATCATTGACTAGAAGAGTCAACATAACGAGGCAACTCATTAGACTTCTACTACCAATAAATGAGTCAATGCAAGTGCACAATACACTATACAAGTATCAATGCTAGACAAGTCAAAGTCAACTCATGAAGTTGAATGTTGAATATAACTATGTCAACACCCAATTTCGTCCAGATGAACCATTTGTTTTAAATATAGGTATTTAAATAATTTTTTATGATATAAAAATAATAATAATACTAATATATATAAAAAATCCAAAAATAATAATAAACAAAATTAGAAAGTTTAAAATTTAAAATAAGCATAATAAATTAAAATAAAAATTAACAAAAAAGGAAAAAGAAAAAAGAAAAAGAGTAAAACGAAAAAATAAAAATTAATAAAAAAAGGAAGAAGGGAAATGAAGTATGGGCTTGTTTTCTAATAAATTGTTTATTAAAAAAATAATTTGGGTCATATGCTATTAATATGCCATTGTTTACTATTTATACCATTTTTTTAATAGGTTAGTAAGTCCATTCTATTTTTCTTAAGTCCACGGTCTAAGAGGTTCGCCGTAGCATAGGTAGAGGTGAACCCGTATAAAACTTTGTATATTTTTGCCTTACTCTCTGCATTATTTTATTTACATTAGTATGTTTGTGCAAAATAATTATAAAATGTTTAGCGACTCTGTTAATCTTCTTCTAGAGATACCAAATGTCACAGGAATATGATATTTTAACAACCCATTTTTAACAACTTCTCTCACTACTTGACGTGGTAGTGAGAGAGTATTTTTTTAAAAAAAAATCCACGTAAGACATGGTTGAGTACGAGAAAGAAGCGTTGGTTGAAGGAGTTACACAATTGAGAGAAGCAAGTGAGAGAGAGAAACAGTGGTTGAAGGAGTTACACAACTAAGAGAAGGAAGTGAGATAAGCGAGAGAGGAGTTACAAAGAGCGCATTGGAAGTGATTCGAGAAGCGGTGGTGAGCAGTTTGTGGTTTCTCCATCTCCAGGTATGGTTTTCCTCCTTGCCCACTCTTTTTTCGTCCTTCGTCTCCTCTCTAAAGTGTATTGTTCGTCAGCCTTGTAATTTTGTTCTTCGTCCATGGTCGTTGTTTTCTTCTTCCTCCATTGTCGAAGTTTGTTGTTCCTTCGTTTTGGAAGATATTTTCTTAGTGGGTTTGTCATTTCCCTTTTCCCTTTCCCTTTTGGTGGAGCACAAAAAGTTTTGGGTTAACCCACTTCAAGAAATTTTTTGTGTTCGTTGATGTTTGTGGAAATGAGTGATTTTTGTTTCTGTTTTTGGTTAATATGTGATAAATTTTGGATGTTTTTTAAAACAATGTTGTTAAAGAGCGGATTGGTGAGCAGCATTGGTGTTTTTGGTTGTGCTGTGGTCTACATTCGTGAAAAGGTAAGCAAAGTGATTGTTGAAAATTTATGCTAACCTGTTAATGTATAAGTGCTAAGCCAAGGTATTACTTTTGCACAAACGTTGTCCACTTTGCAGTAATGAGTTGGAAATGAATATTTAAATTGTTTGCACAACATAATTGGTATTCACTTTAATACTTAACCATAAATGACTTTTATTTGAATGAGTTTAGTTAGGTTGGGAAACAAAAAATTATGGTAATCTGTTACATGTTAAGTTTTAAGTGAGGTTATTGTTTTTGCAGATATGATGTCCACTTTAGTTGCACATATTGTTAATGAGTATTCATGGTATATTTTTAGGGTTCGCACATATTGTTATTGAGTTGATTGGTTGGATTTTATGTTAAGTGGGAAATAAATATTTGGTATGTTGTTATGTTTGAAGTGCTAAAGCATGCTTTTATTTTTGCACATATGATGTCCATTGTGGTTGCATTTATTCATAGGTGATATGAATTGCATTTATGCTAAGTTGTTATTATATAAGTGCTAATCTATCAACTTGTAAGTGCTAACTTATCAGTTTGTAAGTGCTAACCTATTAGTATGTGAATACACATATAACAGGACATGACAATAGTTGTTTACAAAAGCGATAGTGTAATAGCTGATTATAGTGATAACAGTGAATGCAGTGGTCAAAAGAAGCATGAGGTTAAGGTGTGAACACTTAAATTTTGGTTATTATTCATTAATTTATGGAATGGCATTTCATAATTTTTGTTGTTGCATATGTGCAGACTTTTAGGCATTGTTGTCAGACCAAGTACATTGCTTCATTAAATAAAAATTTAACTGGAGAACAAAGGTCCGTAATTGAAGAGACACCATTTGAATGGTTCATGATGTTGAAAGGAAGTGTAAAAATGAGTAGGAAACTTCTTAGTTCCTCAATTAGTGTGTGGGTTGAAAGGAGGGGGGGTTTAATAAGTAATAAATTTGTTCGTTTATCTTTATTGGATGTTTGTTTGGGACTCGGATAACAGGTTGTTAGTGATAGTATTAACTTAGATGACGTTTGTATGGAGAACGAGTGTAAGAAATTATTGAATAACGAAATCGTTGATGTTGAGATGTTATATGAATTTCTAAGAAGAGGTAGGGACTTAGTTAGCTTGTAGGATTACTGTAGGCTATATATTGTTTTGGGAATATCTGAGTTCCTTATTCTAAGTCGCAAGGGAACAATTTTTCCCATCTTATTTACCATTATGGATGACCTTAGAGGTCTTGGCAAATACAATTGGGGTGGCCTTGTTTATGAACACTTAGTTGAGAGCATATGCAATGCATCCATCTTCTTACAGGAGAAAGGAAAGAAGAGACACTTTCACATTGTTGGTTGTGTGTACTTGTTACAGGTAATTTCTAATTAATTGGTTTGAATTGAAATTTGTATTGTTTGAAATAGGAAGAAATGTATTAATTTAACTTTATTTTTTTGAGATGGTTTAAATATGGGCTTTTGAGCACTTTTTGATTCCAAAATCTGATGTTGGAAAATCAAGCACAATGTTCCCCTGAATATTGCAATGGATGGATATGAAAGTGGCTGAGGAAAAAATAAATAGTGCTTTGAATAACAACAAGGTATGAAAGTGGATTTAGTATTAGTAGTTAGTTTTAGGTATTCACATAAATTCTTTGAAGTAATTATTGGGTATAATGTTTCAGGTTGTCATGGAGGTTGGTGTATCAAAGTTCAAACTTTGTCATCCTTTTGTGAAGGAAGGTTTTCATAAATATGGTCAAGGATTTGAGACGAGGAAGACGAAGAAGACAAGGAACATTTAAGTATACAAATAGATAAACAAGAAGCTAAGATTATGGATTTGCAGAAGGCAATGGAGGAGTTTAAAGCCATAATGAATGATATGTCAAACAAGAATTTGAAATAGGAGGTTCTTGCTGAAGCATATCATTATGGGGGACAAGACTTTGATGAAGATGGGCTGCAAGATAGGTTTGAAGTTGTTGAAATGATTCCTCTGCAACAACATGGCAAAGAGGTTGGTGCGTACATACACCGGGATGAAGCTCAAAGTAGTAATTTGTTCCACCGGTTGAAGGAAGAACCGAGGCAGCATTTCAAGAGCATAGCGATATGAACTCCTTTTATGACTTATGACAGGAGGAGGAAGCGAAGTAGTTAGAAGTTGTTGCATGTTTGTAGTGATGTTACATTTGATTTGCTTTAAACATAGCGTAAATTAATTCTATTACGCTTAATTTATGAAAATTGTGGACGAATTAAGAATTTATACAAGTAAAGTTTGAAACAACATTTAAATAATATTGTTAACTTGTTGATTGACCTTAATATTTGGTTGTTTTACTGGTTCTTTATTGAATGTAGTTTAATGGATGTGAAAGATGTAGTTGAAGGGTGTAATGAAGGAAACCAAGATTGAGAATGACCAATGTGAAATTGTGCTGTCATGTATTTTGTAGGAATATCTGATTTTTTTGTTAAGTACTGTTAGCCTTAAGGTCTTTAATATTCATTGGTTCTGGGTGCAAGGCTTATGACATAAGTACTGCTAACCCAGGTGAATGATTTTTAAAGAAATGTTATTTTTGCTTCCAAATAAGAGTGTGCAGTTTATGTGTTAACCCTTGGCTGCATAACTACTAAGTAGTAGTACTTTGTTTTCAGTAATATTGAGATATTGAGGAGGCCTTTAATATTGATTGTACTCCATCCTGCAATACATTACAGTGATATATGCACATGCTTATGTTTGTGTTCATTGGTTTTGTAAGTGCAAAACAATGACATAAATCTAACCCAAGTGAATGATTTTTAAAGAAATGTTATTTCTGCTGCCAAATAAGAGTGTGCAATTTATGTGCTAACCCGTGGCTGCATAACTGCTAAGCAGTAGTACTTTTTTTTCAGTAATATTGAGATATTGAGGAGGCATTTAACATTGATTATACTCCATCCTGTAATACGTTATAGTGATATATGCACGTGCTTATGTTTGTGTTCATTGGTTCTGTAACTGCAAAACAATGTTTGTGTTCATTGGTTATGTAAGTGCAAAACAATGACATAAATATTGCTAACCCAAGTGAATGATTTTTAAAGAAATGTTATTTCTGCTGCCAAATAAGAGTGTGCAATTTATGTGCTAACCCGTGGCTGCATAAGTGCTAAGCATTAGTACTTTGTTTTCAGTAATATTGATATTGTCAAGAGGCCTTTAATATTGATTGTACTCCTTTCTACAATACACTAGAGTGATATATGCGCATGCTTATGTTTGTGTTCATTGGTTTTGTAAGTGCAAAACAATGACATAAGTACTGCTAAACCAGATGAATGATTTTTAAAGAAACTTTTACATGGCTAACCCGTGCTGCCAAATAATAGTGTGCAGTTTATGTGCTAACCCGTGTGTCCGTAAGTGCGAATTTGTATGGTTTACAATTATTTGGGTTATGTGAAGTAAGACATAATAAGTTTTCTGTTCATTAACTTTTTGCTTGTATCATTAAACGTTTGTACATGGGAGGTATACCACCATACAATGTCAACAAATCGTTAATGCAAAATATACAAACAAAGTGCAGACATGATATTATGTGCAAACCTACAGCAACGTATGTGTTAAACTACATTGACAAGAATGTGTGTGTTTAATGTCTGATACAAAAAAGTGGAGATAACAGCACAAGTGCACAATTAACCTTCATCCACCATTTCATAATGAAAGATATAGAAGAGGTCCAAAAGTTGTCTTTCTACATTGCATAGTGTCCAAAAAGAGAATACAAAAGAAGCCTCCAAATCATGTTAGTGATTTCTGCAACCAAAATTTAAAATCATGACATATGTTCACTGGTTTGGATGTTAATAAATAATAGTAGTGTGATATGTTACCTAATGATGTCTTCATTTCCAGACATTTGAGTATCGATATTGTGTTGTAATGACGCTAGGAGAGACATAAAACTTGTGGAAGGTGTGGGTGATAAGAGGTTGTGTGAATTACCCGTGGTCGTGTCTACCTGAACTGTGGGCACTCCACTTTCCATGTTAAGTGAATTGGGTGTAATGAAGTAATTTTAAGACAATCCGTTTAAATATATTTATAAAGTGGATGAATTACTTACATCAAGATTCCTTGTCGATTTTTTCGATGCTGCTCTACATTTCCGTTTCTTGGAAACCTTCTCCACTGTTGATTGAAGCCTATTTGTTCGGGATCGACCCTTCCTCTTAACATGTGAAGGGCTTCGTACCATGTTGTCCATAGTGTGCATTGGATGTTGGGTTAATTTTCCCTTCCCCTTGTATGAAGGAAGACTTACTATATTGAATATAGATAAGTCAAGAGTTGCATGCATGGAGTCAAGTTGGGTTAACATAGACTTTGTCCCATTCTCAGATTGACATGCAACTTCTGTAATTTCATAAAATCTCTTACACATGAAGTCATACCTTTCTACATGGGGATCGTCCTTATTATGTTTGTATGACGCTCTTATATAAGTGTTCATCGTCGAATGTGTTTGCACCACCTCTTCAAAAAGTACTTCGATGATACACTTTTGACCACCTCTTGTGCTAGTACAAGAAAGCTGTGTCGGCATAAAATACCTATAAATTCAAACAAAAGACAAATACATCTAATTTGTTGTGTCACTTTATCAAATACAACTTCATTCATTTTGTCATCACTTTGTCCATTACGTATGCACTCCTCTTTAAACATGTACTTTGAATAGATTTCATCACATTCACAACTTTTGATATTGCAATTAATCTTACTCCTTAACTCTTGCTGAACTTCAGCTAGCTTTGCATGAGTGTATTCTTCTTGGAATTGCCTTTCAATAAATGATTGAGTGGCACAAGGTAGGGTGGTATTGGAGGAAGCAAAATCGACTTCAATTTCCTTTTCGGCTTCGACCGTAACACATTGTCATATTGGACGAAAATTTGTTTCAATGTTGTGGTTGAATTTATGAAACCATCAAAGAAGGCATTCATACCCTCACTTCTGAGTGGTGGACATACCAGCCCAAAATTGACACCTCAAATAACAAGGAACCCATCTACTTCTTTCTTCGTAAAGCGTTGAAAGTCATTCGTTATGCTGTAAGTCGAAATTGGATATGAATTGTTCCCAACCTAGCTCAAAATCAATAGTGGAGGTGGACTCGTATACTAATTGTTTCAAAGCATGCTTTATGGTCTTGTAGGTTGTCAATCCACCTAACTTTTTGAGGACTTCTTCATGATGTGCCACAAACACCAGCGATGCTTGGTGTTGGGAAATAAAACAACAATAGCATTTTTCATTACTTTGCATTGGTCAGTTATGATGTCATCTGGTGCCCTGTTCCCCATGCACCTCAACCAGCATTGAAAGAGCCATGTAAAAGTTAATGTATCTTCTGAAGACAACAACCCACATCCAAGTTGAATTGATTGCCCATGATGGTTAACACCAACAAAGGGTGCGAATGACATGTTGTATTTATTGGTTAGGTATGTAGTATCGAATGAGATTACATCACCAAAGTCCACTAACGTGGATCTACTCCTTGCATCTGCCTAAAAGACATTAATGATTCTATTTTCAGCATCAGTTCAATTTCATAATAGAAGGAATTATTCAACTCTCTCATTCTGGAGAAATGTTGCATCAAAGCCTACCCATCTCCCTCCTTGCCAAATGCTCGTCTTTGCTGCTCGATGTAGCTCCTAGCATCACGCTCAAGAAACTGTAAGTTGTCAAAACCTCCCACATGACTAACCAACGACCTAAATGTCTTGTTCAAATGTACAACAACCTCGTCGTTAATATCAAGTGTTCGCTTTGCATGTAAATTCAATCTTTTATTCCCACGTATTAACCTCGATTTTGTTGGATTAATGTCATGATTGTGATCATGAACCACATCTCACAGCATGTTGCTTGTAGAAACTCTTAACGTCTTCTGCACTTTCAAATTGCATTCTAACAGTGGGCACAACACCCTCTTGACTGTTGTTAATGACTTAGGCCTTATCATACGTATCATCTCCATCAGATGTACCTAGACCATATTCTTCCTTAAGTAAAGCAATATCATCCAAGCATATTGGGTCATCTTGTTCCCCATTTTGCATTTGTTCATCAAATTAAATTCACATTCAGTTAAGTTCAACCATACATTCAACATCCTTATGGTCATTTAATGAGTTACGGTATTTTATTTATTGGAATAATTAAAGAATTGTGTTTGTGATTCATGTAAAGGGTAGCATTGCATTTTAGAAAATAAATTTTACTAAGCTTAAGATTGGATTTCAGAAAATTTCACAAAATAAAATACATATTCATGAAGTATAACGTCAATGGAAGACTTTAAGAAGAGAATAACACACCATTATAAGTGGTCGAAGTTGGTTGTTGGTTAAAGTTAATGGTCGTATTAACTTCTTCTTTAACATCTTCAATGTTGTCCAAATTCTTTGCCACTGTTACCAGCTGAACATTAATTCCAGGTTCAATATGCTTTTAGTGGCTTTAAAGGTGTTTTATTTTTTTAAATTTTTTGTAACCTGAAAATTCAGACCATGCCCTTCATTGCAATGAATGCAATTAAATGTTGATGGCTGACGGGACGAGTGTGTGTGGCTTGTTTAAAAAGTCACAGAAGAAATGCAACGGGACAGTCTTTGGAGTGGGAAAATGTCATGTCACTTAAATTACCACTTTGCAAGGGTATTTTCGTCAACAACTTTGCATCAGACCCACTTAATGGGTTTTCTTCAGCTGGAATTAGAACGTTGTGTGATTTTGCATCAGAGAAAATGGAACCATGGGAGCCTCTTGAAGTAGACGAAGCAGAGTTGCAAAGCTTCATGCGATAGTGCAGTGGAAGTACGTCTTTTATCCCTAGTCCAGCAGGAAATTATCAAGCTATGATCATGAACCGTGAGGCAGGAATAGCGCAGTCCACGCAACAATTTATGGAGGACATTGTTGCAACAACATTTGCTCGAGACTTTGAATCAAATGCTTGGAAATGGGCGACCGTGTTCATAAAACACCACGGTAATTTATGATTGAAAGACTCTATTATACATATATGCTACGAACATGTTGTCATGACTCATGACTGATAAAATATGACTGGCCTAAATAATGCAAAATGCAGGTTTGGTGGAAGGGGGTGACATAAAAAATGTTACTCCCATGTATACGAAAAAGCTTTATGACAAATTGCCCTTTGTGGCCTGTGTTGTGAAAGGGTATAAGGCAAATGGGTTGGGGATCGACTTCTAACTATTAAGGTTTTTAAAGTTATATTGTGTTCTTAATTTCCTAAATATTTTGCCCACATAAACTACTAAAGAAAGATTATAATGGTGTTGAACTATTTTATCAGGACCCAAAGCATACTACCCAGGTCAGCGTTCACAAAAAAGCAATTTCACATCCTCAATGTGGTGCACTGATTGGTATTAGGGTTGTGATTTTACTGAAACAAGTGTCTGTATTCAATCCTAAGCCAAATAAGTTGTACTTAAATATCACACTAAGGAATATTGTTAAGGTCTGATATTTAATACCTTATTCATTATTTTGTGTCATGTCCAAACACATTGTTGATTATGTTGTCATCAAATGCATAGGTGTTCAAGCATGATATCAGTGATCCAACAATGGAAGAGGTAGCAACTTCCCATACGGTTGATGTAGAAAAGGAACCAACCCAAAAATGTGTTCAGCCACATATGAACCACACTGAACCAGTTCTTGTAAACAATGATGTTGAAGCAATTCTTCAGCAAAATGTGAAAATGAATGTGGATCCAAATATGGAGCATCTAGACCAAATCCTTGTGAAGACAGTAGAGGGTATCAGTGAAGAAGAGGACATGACCTACATCAGCATTTATGACAAAATTAAAAGCCTAATTGATCCTTTCAAGAAATTCAAGAACACTCAGCTAGGGCAATTATCAAAGTCACAACCATATGGGCAAATATTACCCCTTATATATTATGGTTTTGGATGTCAAGTTGAACTAAATGTTAAGTTTAGTTTTATTCGGTGAAACGTTTACTTATGTGATTGCTTATATTGTGGTTGTGGTAGACATTTCATGTTCGTTGGCAGTTAGGTTGTCAATGGAGTGTGGACCTAAATTTTGCTTCGAAGTAAACTTCAGGTTCGCAGTTACGATAACACAGTTTTGCACTTAAACTACAACTTTTTCATATGCAATAAGTTTAAACCAAACTCCAAAATATATAAATATTATTGTTTATGAATTATTGTGAGCCAACCATTTTAATGAAGTCTATAATTTAGTCACGCCTCCAAACAGGATACTTATCATCAAAGCCAAGAAGTGTTAAACAATTTTGTTGAAATCATATAAGGCAGGTTAGCCGATATGGAGTCCTGGATTGGCACTTACGTTGTAGATCACTTTTGACAGCACCACCTACTGAAATGGGTACATGTTGTACCACCCACCTCATCGACAAAAAATAGATGTTAAATTCCCAAAACTTAAGAGCTAGTACTTCTTTGTGTGTGAGGGAAAACAATATTATGCAAAAAAGTTCAGGTTGGCACTTACGCTAATTGTAACATCCCTAAGGAATATTACTAATTTTTTATAATTAAAATTACAATTAAAATAAATACCACATTGATTATAACTATTTCTCCTAAAACGCAGGAAATTTAAAACTATCACTGGTACCATACATAGTCTGAATGTACAATATCGAGAAATAGAAATGTTATTAAAACTCATCATAAAAATATTTACATCAAAATAAAAACTATAAAGTTCCTTCAAAATCCCAAGTAGCCCATGCTCTCCGTCTCTAAGCATCTCCTGGCTCACCTGTCACATCATCTGCTCCCGGATAACAAATTAACCGATCATCGCCAAACACACACAGATAGGGTGAGTTATGCACAATAAAAATATAAACAGATATATGAAATAAATATGTTTTCCCCAACCCAAAAATACATAATTAAAATCATCATACTTTCCAAATCACCCAACCATGACCTCATAGTCCTTCATGAGTCATATGCATGAACTAGGTCTTAGGACTTCCCTGTGCTCCCACGAAACTAACTCATTCGTGGTCCAACCCTATGAGCCTATCCCGCTCATAGTCTTGCCCTACAGACTCCTCGCCTGTAGTTTAAACATCCAAGTCTCATAACTTGGACCCTGGCACGCACGCAATCACCATACTATGGACTCCTCGCCCAATAGTAGCCGACGGGAACATCACATTTCCATGCCCATCGTGCGCCCGAAACATGTAATCACCATACTAAGGACTCTTCGCCCATTAGTAGCCGATGGGAACTCAACCAGTTCCATGCCCATCATGTGTCCAACCACCGAGCACATCCCAGACCCCTAGTGGATTTAGTCCTTCAAGCAAAAACATTACACCACATGCATATACACCTAACCATGGTATAAACAGCCAAAACACACTCTCAAGCACATAAAAACATAGTAATTCGCATAAACTCACTTAAGCTAGGGACCCCTCGCCCAAGCTAGACCCTCAGTCTCGCTTAGGCCAATCCACCTCGCCTGAGCGAGTTTAAATCAGCAACAATAGTAAGTCATCTCGCATAGGCGAGATCCTCTCGCCTAGGCGAGATCGTCTCTCGCCCAAACACCCGTTTCAATCTCGCCAGGGCTAAAACGCAAGCAAAACACCACACATGATCACGACATCTCGCTTAGGCGAGGCCATCTCGCTTGGGCGAGACCCTGGTTCGCTCAAAACCCACAAAACCCTCGCCTGGACGAGAAGTCGCGCTCAACACGCGCAACTCCTCCCTTTCTCGCTTAGGCGAACATCACTCGCCTGAGCGAGAGTCTGTGTCGCTCAAAACCAATCCTCTTCGCTTGGGCAAGAACCTCGAGTACGTTAAGAATGTGAGTCCCTGCATGTCTCGCCTAGGCGAGACCCGCCTAAGCGAGAATTGCACGTTCTGATACTGTTTTACGCACACAAGCACTGCACTAGAGAACCCAAATACGCTCCCAGATCACAACAATTCAATTTGACAATCTTACACTCATAAAACAACAAAGTACAAACACCATAGCGACTCCCACTCTCACTTTTCATACCATACGAGTATACACACCACATCATAACAATCATAAGCATCAATTCACATGAAATTGGCAATAAAACAATACCCAATTACCCCACCCCGAATTCACCCCACATTCAACTCGAATTCTCTGCCAATAGATCACCAATCTCATACAAACAGACCAAAAACTTAACAACAAGGGTTCAACTCCCCTAACCTGAATTCTTGATTGAATTTGCGAAGAGACTAGGGATTCCTTGGTGCACCAAATTCTTTGCTTCCACCTCTCTCTCTCACTCAGCCCTTGCACTCTCACTCTTCCAATCTCTGCTCTCCTCTCACCCAAAACGAAAATAGTTGCAAAAACCCCTTTCCACCTCAATTTTTGCCTTTTATATGTGTCTTATTATTGGGTTAAAGGGCTGGAACGAATTTAGGCCTTTTGGGGTGATTAAGTCTCATTTAATTACCTTTATAAGATGATTTCCAGCCCCCTCCTTGGCTGCCCCTTCTAGGTTTACTGTTGCCCTCTCATATTCCCTCCAAAACTACACTAAAAAAATAAAATTCAAATTTCATTCCCAACCAAGTTTGAACCCATGACCATTTAGTCACCCCTCAAGTGTATAACCAATTAAACCAATTCATATTCCAATCATGATAAGATTACAATGTCAATTCCATACCCATACATAGTATAAAAAAAATCATCTGCATGAGTCCTTCATGAGTCATATGCATGAACTAGGTTTTAGGACTTCCCTGTGCTCCCACGAAACTAACTCATTCGTGGTCCAACCCTATGAGCCTATCCCGCTCATAGTCTTGCCCTACAGACTCTTCGCCTGTAGTATAAACATCCAAGTCTCATAACTTGGACTCTGGCACGTACGCAATCACCATACTATGGACTCTTCGCCCAATAGTAGCTGACGGGAACATCACAGTTCCTTTCCCATCGTGCGCTCGACACATGTAATCACCATACTAAGGACTCTTCGCCCATTAGTAGTCGACGGGAACTCAACCAGTTCCATGCCCATCATGTGTCCAACCACCGAGCACATCCCAGACCCCTAGTGGACTTAGTCCTTCAAGCCCAAACATCACACTACATGCATATACACCTAACCATGGTATAAACAGCCAAAACACACTCTCAAGCACATAAAAACATAGTAATTCGCATAAACTCACTTAAGCTAGGGACCCCTCGCCCAAGCTAGACCCTCAGTCTCGCTTAGGCCAATCCACCTCGCCTGAGCGAGTTTAAATCAGCAACAATAGTAAGTCATCTCGCATAGGCGAGATCCTCTCGCCTAGGCGAGATCGTCTCTCGCCCAAACACCCGTTTCAATCTCGCCAGGGCTAAAACGCAAGCAAAACACCACACATGATCACGACATCTCGCTTAGGCGAGGCCATCTCGCTTGGGCGAGACCCTGGTTCGCTCAAAACCCACAAAACCCTCGCCTGGACGAGAAGTCGCGCTCAACACGCGCAACTCCTCCCTTTCTCGCTTAGGCGAACATCACTCGCCTGAGCGAGAGTCTGTGTCGCTCAAAACCAATCCTCTTCGCTTGGGCAAGAACCTCGAGTACGTTAAGAATGTGAGTCCCTGCATGTCTCGCCTAGGCGAGACCCGCCTAAGCGAGAATTGCACGTTCTGATACTGTTTTACGCACACAAGCACTGCACTAGAGAACCCAAATACGCTCCCAGATCACAACAATTCAATTTGACAATCTTACACTCATAAAACAACAAAGTACAAACACCATAGCGACTCCCACTCTCACTTTTCATACCATACGAGTATACACACCACATCATAACAATCATAAGCATCAATTCACATGAAATTGGCAATAAAACAATACCCAATTACCCCACCCCGAATTCACCCCACATTCAACTCGAATTCTCTGCCAATAGATCACCAATCTCATACAAACAGACCAAAAACTTAACAACAAGGGTTCAACTCCCCTAACCTGAATTCTTGATTGAATTTGCGAAGAGACTAGGGATTCCTTGGTGCACCAAATTCTTTGCTTCCACCTCTCTCTCTCACTCAGCCCTTGCACTCTCACTCTTCCAATCTCTGCTCTCCTCTCACCCAAAACGAAAATAGTTGCAAAAACCCCTTTCCACCTCAATTTTTGCCTTTTATATGTGTCTTATTATTGGGTTAAAGGGCTGGAACGAATTTAGGCCTTTTGGGGTGATTAAGTCTCATTTAATTACCTTTATAAGATGATTTCCAGCCCCCTCCTCCTTGGCTGCCCCTTCTAGGTTTACCGTTGCCCTCTCATATTCCCTCCAAAACTACACTAAAAAAATAAAATTCAAATTTCATTCCCAACCATGTTTGAACCCATGACCATTTAGTCACCCTTCAAGTGTATAACCAATTAAACCAATTCATATTAGTGATACATTCCAATCATGATAAGATTACAATGTCAATTCCATACCCATACATAGTATAAAAAAAATCAATAATAAAACAATCAACATATAATTGTCATACATAGGACTTGAACCTAAGTCTTCTCACACAATAAAAGTACTCTCAACCATTTGAGCTAGTACTTTTCCACGTCACATAAACCAATAAATACTGTCATAAAGGTGCTTTCTACCCACATTTATTAATTAATTAAATATTTAATTAATTAATTTTTACGGGTCTTACACTAACACAACTTTCCACTAAAACTGGAAGTTTTTAATATGCAATAATTGTAAAACAATCTCCAAAACATATAAACATGATTTCTTATCAATTGGTGTGAGTTAACCTTTTTAATGAAGTCCATAATTTACTCACGCCACCAAATGGGATACTTATCATCGAAGCCAATAAGTGTTAAACAATTTTGTTGAAATCATATAACAGCTTCTCATTTACAACATTTGATGTTCTAAAAGTATCAATCTAGTGTTGGGAAATCAAATGTGTTGTACTGAATGGCGAATAGAACAGTGTCGCGGTGAATATTTTCTGCATCTAGAACCCAATCGCATATGTAGTCTTGCCTAAACTGTTGCAGCTCCGCCTGCAATCATAAATTAAAAACTTATTACATTCAACTTAACTTTTCACATCAATACATGACATAATAATTTCCTTTTTGCACCTTGAACTTACCCCACTATAAGTAGGCATACTTTGGCCATTGTACTTTTTGTTAGGTTCCCAATGCTCAAGATATTTGAGTACCATAATACCACATTCGAATCTGAACATGAAAAACAAATTCAGTAACATTAATGATTACTTTGAATGATAAACAAACATAACAACTTACAAATCTGGTCGTTGTGGCAGCTCTTCAATGATTACTTTGAAAGTTGGTTTCTCTTTGGGTGGGGGAGACATCAGCATTGAAAACTACAGCTTCAGATTATGTGCCTTTAAACATACCAATTCAAGTAACATGTCCTATTACTTAATAGACAAAACAAACTAAAAATCAATTCCACATACTGAACAACATAACACTACTTACAATATGGTTGTCAATTTGTTTTCTCTTAGGACACTTGTGTCTTAGGGAGTCAAGCACAAATAATTTTTTCGATTCTCAATGAAGGACATAGCACCACCAGTGGTTGTTATGAAGCACGGGTGCCATTAGCTGAAAGAAGTAAATCAAGTTAGGAGCACATAATTGATACACACAAGCTCAATATAGCTAGAACAAAGAACATTAACAATACTAACATATTTTGCTGTCAAAACATCATCTATAGAAAGAAGTCAATTTTGAAAAAATTCATTGTAGTCCGGTAAAGACCACACCCGTCTGTTAACTTTCCTCTTTGCACAATTACATATCACCTTATCCTGCATAAAATATGAATAGAATTAAGTTTGGCAAACAAATTGAAATTGTGTATAAATAAAGCACTACACATACTATGTACATTGGACTAAAAATTACTCTACTAATACTCTCAGTCTGACATTTTTCCTTATACATAAAGTGGCCTGCTGCAAAGAAAATGGACTACATACACACAAAACAACAAAGTAGTCAGCACCAACCTTACCATGTCAAATTAACTTGACTCACCAATCTTACCATGTTGTCAATTCATTCACGCTGCGCAAAGTTTTTCGTTTCAGAACTAGTCAGAATCTGATCATTGATTTCAACAAATAAACATATGTCATGTGAACAAGTTTATATTAAAGTCACTAAAATAACACAAACAATAACAAAAAATAAAATTGATTCCCATTACCTTTTGATTTCGAAGTTACAACTTTATACAAAACTAACTTCTTCACGTAGGGAGCAGGTACTTGAGAAAGAGGAGTAATTGGTTCACCAACATGACTATTGGTTGAGTAAAAGGACTACTGGGTTTCACGTAAGGCGCAATGGCTAGGCTATCCGGGTTCTCATAACCCACTTCAATGTTCATCACCTTTTCTTCCTTCAACATAGCCTCTACCACCTCATAAAGGGAAGCATGGCCTTGTTCATCACAAATCTGCACCAAATTTCAGACATGTTACAAGCTTCCTACTAAAAATATTAATTATTAAATTAACAGACCTCTCTATCAGGTGTGTTGTCAGCTTCTAGATCGCCTAGCTGCTACGAAACAAAGGTCAATGCCTCAACAATTATCAATGCATCGTCACTTAAACTGGAATCAATGGCATCCTTGTGCTCTTCAACAGTTTTCTCTTCTTCAGCACTTGGGGCTCTTTCAGTAGTATTTTTAGCTTCCTCAATGCCAAAAGTTGGTACTTCAGGACTTCCATGACTTGCACCATTCTTAGATTGAGATGTTGCGCCAATGTTAGTAGATTCCAATTTTGATGCTACAACGACTTCAACAGCTTCATCAATTTCATTTGTTGCATCAACCAATATCTGCTCACTGTCAATTGCATTTGCATTTCGTTGGGCGTCTGCAGCAGCTGTGTTGTCAGCCTCAATGTTGCCCTCTTCAGCATTAACATGTAGAGCATCATCTCTGCCACCACTCACCCCAACCGCATCAGAACCAGCAGGGTGTTCCTCATCAAATCCTTGTGTTGCAGCCCTGCTGTAAAAATATCTCTTCATCCTCTCCAGATCTTCTTTCATTTCCACCAGAAATTTGGAGTTTGCATTAAGCTTCTCCAGTAATTCACTTTTCTTCTTCTTTTTTTCACTGGAGGTGCCTCATCAACCAAGATTGGAAGGTTCATTTCCTCTTGGGTTAGTGCCCAATCCATTCGAACCTGCACCAACATTGAGTTTGGATCCAAATGGCAAGTCACATTTCTCAACAAACAAAAACATAACAAACACTTGTTCATATCACATGTTATGGATTTGCAATTACAAAAACACAGGTTTGTAGTTAAATACATTGAACTCAGACTGTCAAATTAAAATTCAAGTCAATTCTGCAAATAATTTTGCATGGCTTAGCAAATACCCACTACTAAACAACCACATAATTGATTCTGTATAAGCACTCAATATATTGCACTTATGCAATTCCACACTTTGCTTAGTGCTAAATTACGAAATCATAGAAACAAATAAAAGTTCAATTTTTTCCACCACCAACATCATATTTTTCTAAATAACCTTATGTAAAAATCAATTCTAATGGGTTCGTAGTTATACACTTCATACTTAGCATAAAAAGTTCTAATACACAAGTACTCAACAAATGAATACATATATGTTGGCAATTCTACACTTAACACAACTATAAACAACATAAGGCACCTGGTTGCGTTCAAATTACTTCTTGATTCTTTCTCCTCGCATTCTTAACAACGACAAAGACAAAAATCGAGGGAAGGCAAGTGTATCAATTATATCTCCCAAAGAAATCCTCTGACACGCCCACACCTTTAACAAAGTTGCCATTATTATAATAGCTCCAAAAACAAATACATCAAGTTATTATTACAATATAAACAAATCTGTACCTGAACCACAACCACTGAGCTAGACACAAATATAGTGTGGTCATTTGATTTCTCTCTATACACTATCGATGATCTATTCAATGAAGAAATCAGAAAATTGTGAACATAACTAGCCCACCGATACGTCCTCAGTGTATCTAGGTTATCTAATAACCTAAAAGGTAGGTTTGTCAGAGTCCTAGACGTCCTAGGAAAAAACAAAACAGCAACACATACAAGCCCATAAAGTCGGCAAACATTCTCCACATCATCTGCCTCACTAACCAACTCACGCATCCTTTCAATTATGTCACTGATCTTTATTTCCTTTGAAGGAAAAATCAACACCACTTCCCCACACAAATCACTATGAAAAACAACATCATTGCCCGTTGAACTTAAGCCCAAACATATACTCACATCTAAAGTACTAAACTTAACCAACTACTACCTAACTTGGATGAATTCCCCGTTCGGAACCCACTGACTCAAAACCTCTCTTAACAAGGCACATTTGATGTTCAGCTCCTTCTTTATCCATCGGCAAGAAGAAAAAGGGGTCAATTCAAGTCTGGCACAGTGATTACTGCTAAGTAAGGCATTTTCTTCAACAATGTATTTAGTTTGGCATCGGTGCTCAATGCAGACCTAAAAAAATAAATATATTTCAACTTACAATTAACACAAAGGTCAACAATGTAACAAATATATGAAATTTAATGCATATATACATTTATTATTTAAGTTACCTCTTTGTTATCACAAGCTTTCGCATCACTCACATATGCTTTCTTTGTGCTACAAAATGTCTTTCCTCTATTCACATCCTTCTTCAATTTCTCTGATCATGAATTTCTTTTTCGTTTCCTAGCCATTTCGCTTTCAACAAAAACCAAATCAGTAACAACTAGCTTGCACCCAAAACTAAAATGTAGTAACCAAAGAAAATTAAACCCCAACAAGTAACCTCATTTCTTCCTTCCAAAACAGTAACCAAAACACTCGAACATGGATATAAATCAACCCTAAACGAAATAAGAAATCCCCTTTCAGAAACAAAATTTCAACTACATCACAACCCATCATGGCAACCAAAGATAGAAATGTCGAATGAATGATTTACTTACCGCGCAATAACTTCTTCAAAACAAAAACCAAATGTACCTCCTCCAATATTCACACCAGTTACAACAGTAGTGCAAAAATGGCAGCTTTCAAACAGAAATGAGAAGGAGAACAAGATTGAAAATGAGATTCACCCACCCCCAACTTCAGCAACTCTGTCAACCTACACTTCTTCCACCAACTACATCGTGGCCAACAATGGAATGAAAGGAATGAAACGACAAAATGGGGTTTCACCTGAGGTGAAAGGAATGAGCTTCACTGGAAGACGAAGAACTTCAGAGCAACAGGAAGACGAAGCACCTCTAACTGTAATGCCACTTGATTGTTTCTGCAACACAAGGTAACTGCTATCCACTCCTCACACGAACACAAAAACCTTCATTCTCTCGCGCTTCTTTCAAAACATGGCTTACGTGGATTTAAAAAAAAAATTCTCTCATTGTTGTAAGACCCAAGAAATTTAAATAATTAATTAAATAATTATTTAATAAATACGGGTAGTATGAGCCTTTAAGGCATTTAATGCGGAGTGCTATGACGTGGAAAAGTACTAGCTCAAGTGGTTGAGAATACTTTATTGTGTGAGAGGACTTGGGTTCGAGTCCTATGTATGCAAATTGTATGTTATTTTAATTTGTGCATTATTTTTAATGATATGTTTGAATGTGGATAGTGATACTGTAATCCTAAAATTTTAGGAATTATCACGAGACATGTATTGGTTGAATTGGTTGTGCATTGGCTTTGTAATTGAGTGGTTGTGGTTACAAACCTTGCTAAGAACGAATTAACTCTCTTTTTGCCAAATTTTCTTTTGGCATGGATATGAAAGGGTTTAGGAACCCTAGCAGCCAAGAGAGACAGCTTAAGGGGGCAACCAAAGGAGCTGTAAAATAACAATAATGGGCTTTGAATAGCCACTAATCCCATGATTAAGTCTAGAATTCGTTTTGGGATCATTAACCCTCATTAAGGTGTAATTAAGAGAGAGTAAATTGGTCAGAATAGGGAAATTTCGAGATTGCAATTCATAAGTGCTGGTGAGGGAGGTATTCAGAGGAATCATTGGTGTTTTGGGAGAGGGACATCTGAGTTCTTAAGAAATAGCAAAGAGAGGCCCTTGGACATCATAAAATAAAGGCTAGGAGACCAATTAAAGTGAAGATTTCCAAGTAAGAGGAGTTGTCTTCGTGTGTTTCTATTATATATAATATACATTGCATTGTGCGATCCATATTATATGAAAATTTCCCCTATCTGTGCCATTTATCGCAAGTTTATGGGTTTTCGCCCAGAAACTGCCTGACGGGTTTGAGTATACTGCCAGGTGACACATCAGCACTAACCCAGTTTTAGGTTTTGTGACATAAGCTGCCTGGCGGCGACATGGAACCGCCAGGCGATGCGTGTTGGCTTTCACTGTTTCATTGTGTTACTGCGAATTTTATGAATTTCAGAACTTCCCATTGTTTCTTTTATGTTGTGCGATTGTATAATGCCATGATATATTTACTGTTTGGGTGCTTGCGAGTTTAATTTGGAATATGGACAAGGAGAGTTTGTATTAAGACCAAGAGGTCATTTTGAATTCTGGATTCAAGGAAGATTAAGATGTGATTAGAAGTGTTTGATAGGGTGGTATAATACTAGTGGGATGGGTCTAGTAAACCATGTAAGATTGTTGTATTCTGTTATAATTGGATGCTGGATCAAATTCTCGGAATTTGATATTCTTCGCAAGTACAAAAATCTGGGATTTGTACCCATGATCTGATGTACCGCTTGGCGGCCAATAAGATTGGCCACCAGGCGATAGTGAGTAATCAGGGTTGTTTTGGGAAGCTTGGAGTAGTGCCTGGGAGAGAGGTGAATGGTGAATCCAAGGTGGGAGGAATTTCGGTTCGATTAGATGATAAGAGTGGAGGAATAGGAATCTAGTCATTGTGTAGATAGTGCATGATGTGGGGAGGGTAATTAGGATGCATTGATGTCAATTAGGTAATGGAAACTTTAGTGAGGATAATAAATCTGATATAAGAAAATGGTGGCAGGAGAGAATAACCAGATTTAAATAGTGAGTGTATGATCTTGGGTCTTAGTAGGACAATTAATAATGGTTGAAGGATAAAAGAATGTATTAAATTGGTTAAGCATAAGAATTGGAGCTGAATGGAAGTATATGACAGTGGACTTAGAAAATTATTTTGATATGAGCTCGTATAGCCTAAGGTGGCAACTGAATTATAACTTTCAGATTGGAGTAATTTCATTTGGTTGGATTAGGCAATTTTTTTAAGCTTGATTGAACAATTATGCTTGGAAGGAGAACTTGGTGAATCACATAGTTAGAATAAATGAACATATGAATGAGATATAGGGAGTTAAAGTGATAGTGGGATGGCTGGAAACTAGCAGGTCCTGAAAAGCAATGTGTAATATACCTTTCGAGCAATCGGGATAGGAGAACAAGTCATTTTGGGGTGCCAAAAACCAGCAGATTCGCTACTGATATAGCTTGGCGACACTGGTAGTTGCGTTAGGCGATAGGAGCTCTAGGGAAGCCTCTGCACCGCGTGGCGCCTGGCGGCAGGGTGTGCTCTGCTAGGCGACAAACCCTAAAATAGTGGGTATGTTTGGAGCATGGCGCCTAGCGGCGAGGAGGTTCCACCAGGCGGTCTGTGCAGGTTTTGCCTAGCGGCGCTTAGGTTGCGCCAGGCGATAAAGCTGCAATTTGGACTTGCGTGCGTTGCTTTTAAGCGGTGATGCTATACTTGGATCAGGAGATGTTGTACCATGAGCGAGTAGGTTCATGGATGGTGGTGAACATGTGATGATATGAGTGGGGAGGTTCATATCCAGTTACTCTCGTGTGGGGATACGAGCGAGGTAGGTTCGTATGTTCCGTGCTCACACTTGAGAGATGCTGCGTGCATGGAGGTACGTAGCTGGTGGATCATATATGTTGGACTACCGGCGGGCAGGTGCGTAGAGCAGGACTACGAACGGGGAGGTTCGTAGAGTAAGACTACGAACGGGGATGTTCGTAGAGGCAGGACCACGAGCGGGCAGGGTCATGGATGGTGGTGAACATGTGATGATATGAGCGGGGAGGTTCATATCCAATTACTCTCGTGTGGGGATATGAGCGAGGTAGGTTCGTATGTTCCGTGCTCACACTTGAGAGATGCTGCATGCAGGGAGGTATGTAGCTGGTGGATCATATATGTTAGACTACGAGCGGGCAGGTGCGTAGAGCAGGACTACGAGCAAGGAGGTTCGTAGAGTAGGACTACGAGCGGGGAGGTTCGTAGAGGCAGGACCACGAGCAGGCAGGTTCGTATGAGCATCATAAACCCTGAATTTGAGGCTAACTATCTGTGTGTTGTGAAGGTTGAAAAGTCTTGGGGATAAGGTCTTGGCCAAGAACTAAATAGGATGAATAAGATGGGTGTATTGCTTACATTTTGTTATGTATATGTTGTTTTTATTTTTATAAGCTCACCCTTTCTTTTGTGCTTGGCGATGATCGTGTAATTATTTACACATGAGCATATGATAATACAGGTGATGTTGTGGATGGCTAGATGACGGAGAGAGGACTAGCTTGGGGACTTGAGCTAGGGATTTTACCATGTTTTTTTACTATTGTATTGGATTTTGGAAATTTTAATACTTTTATTACTACTATTTCATAATTTCTGGCGCGTTTGGAAATAATAATATTGCGACGTTTGAATTTCATTTTTATAATTATTTATTTAATTAAGTAGTATTTCTTAGGGATGTTACAACTGTCACGTCAGGTAGTGAGAGAAGTTGTTAAAAATGGATTGTTAAAATATCATATTCCAATGTCATATGCTCCCCATATAATTTATTTACATAATTATTAATGTCATTAGCAACAATGAAAACAAGAGTAAATATTAAACCAAATACAATGAGCATAAATATTTATGAAAAACAACAATTCACGTATACTTTCTAATCTGTTTGATTATTTAAAAAAGTTATTAATTTATCCATTTCCAACAAAACCAAAATTTTCTAATTTGTTTGGTTATTTAAAAAATTTTATTAATTTATCCATTTCCAACAAAACCAAAATGTATAAGTAAATTATTTTTCAAGTTTATATTCATTATACGTCTTACGTGACTAAGAATCTTCAACATAGTCTTCTTAATTTGAGAAATCTTTCACATAATACTTCTCAGATTAAAGTTACACATGACATACGCTATTCTCTAAAAAATTTATAAACTCTCTTTAATAATAAAATTACTTAAAATAGTTCAGTTCACAACAATAATAATATATTTAAATAAATAATAGAAATAATAAATATATTAAAAAATAGTAATAATATATATTAAACTTGATTTTAATATTTTATATTTTGAAATATGTTTTTTCAAGGTTCAATAGAAAAACAACACTAAAAATGAAGAAGAGAATCTAATTCATAATATTTCAATTAAGAGCAACAATAATTCACAATAAATACATTAATAATTCATCATAACAACAATAATGTTATAAAATAAAACTAATAATAGAAAGAATAATAAAATGAATAATAGTGGATAGAGAGAAACTTTTATGTGTCATATTATTGGTAGGAAGAAGAGTCATATTTATACTTATAATTTATAGTATAAAATGTAACTCATTAAGGATACAAATCAAATAGTTAATACCAAATATTTAAATCTTTAAACCTCATAAAGAGAGTAAATAATCATATAAGTAATTCTAGTAAATCAATCAATGATATCAATAAGCGATCATTAATTCGCGATCATTAATTCTTAACACTCTCTTCCCTTGGGTGTCCATTGATAAGAGAATATGTTTCATTAAAACCTTACTAGGAAAAACTCTTTGGGATAAAAACTTAGTGAAGGAAAAAGAGTACAACATTCTATATTCTTGAATAGAATATTGTTCATCACATATTATATTTCTCCCCTCTCATGTAAACTCGCATCATTAAAATGGCAAAATCAAATCTTGTGAACCATTACTCAAAAGTTCTCTTTGGTTTGTAAATAAACTTGTCAAATTTTCACATGAACAAATCTTTTGGATCTTTATATCACCATTTCAATAAAACAATGCAATGTTGTCTTCATATATGATTGTTGATTCCATTTTTTTCGAGGATAAACCACAAGTTTGTCGCACATATTGAATTATAGACCTTAACCAAACACATTCACGACTTACCTCACATAATGCTAAAATTTTGCATGATTTTATAATGTTGCTATTATGGTTTGTTTTAGAGACTGCTATGAAATCATTGTGTTACCACATGTGAACAAATATTTTGTTTGTGATCAACCACTATGACATTGTGAGGATCTGATAAATAATATGCATCTGCATAACCCATTAGATATGATTTTGAATAATTTGGATAAAATAAGCCCATATTCGTAATACTATTAAAGTAACAAAGTATATAAGGTACTTCTGGACCAAAAAGATCTTCATTTTCTTGAGGTATAAGAAGAGCCTTTATCAACATCTAACAACCTCATAGCCATTAGAGCGTATAATGGATGTGACTTATCCATTTAGAATCTTTTAAGCACCTTAATTATATAAGCATCTTGATGTATAAAAACACATTTATTTAAATACTTAATTTCTAATTTCAAACAAACTTTGGCCTTAGAAGATCCTTCATCTCAAATTCTTTCTTTAAGCAATCAATTGTCTTTGTGAGCTCATTAAGAGTTCTAAAAATGTTTATGTCATTTACATAAACAACAATTATGGAAAATTTGTTTTCTAATATTTTCATATAAATACAAGGACAAATATGATCATTTTTATACTTTTCTTTTAACTAGTACTCACTAAGACTGTTATACCACATACATCTTAATTGCTTTAATTAATAAAAGGACTTGTTCAATTTTATTGAATAAGCCTTTTTAGAATTTGTCTTGTTGGACAAATTAAATCCTTCGGGGATTTTCATATAAATATCATCAAGAGAATTGTACAAATATATTGTAACATCATTTTGTTAAATATAAACGCAAACCTTTTTGTGCAACGAGAATAGTCAAATATCAAAATATTGTTGCATCAATACTATTGAATATGTCTCTTCATAAATCAATACCATGTTTTTTTGTGAAAACCCTTGAGCAACTAATCGTGTTTTGTATCTAACAATTTCACCATTCTTATTTTGCTTTTGCACAAAAATTCATTTGTACCTAACGGGTTTCACACCCTTAAGTGTCAGGTAAAAAAACCTTTCCTTTAACATGCAAAACTAATTATGTTTCTTTGTATCTTTTCATTTTGGCCAATCATTTCTTTATCGACATTATTCAATGATCATTGGTTCTTGATCTTCATTGTCAATCATAACATTCATCGCTATATTATATGCAAAAGTCTCATCAATGTTGACTTCATTTTGGTTCCATATTATATGATTTATGACATAATTTATTGAAATCTCATCGTTTTCAACAATTTCAAGTACCTGAGGTTCTTCTAGAACAAATCTTTAATTATATCAAATAATCTTTTGGGATTTGCACCTTTTCGATTAGGTCATCAAGCATTTTAGCTTATTTTCTCATTTGAGAGTTCTTATCTTTGGAACCAATAGGCCTACCACACTTCAAGCGTGTCTTTGGAACCAATAGGCCTACCACACTTCAAGTGTGTTATGAATTAATATCAAATCTATTTGAAGCATTAGCAACTAATATATATGTTTTAGTTACCATTTCTGTTGGTAAAAAATATGGTAATTGATTGACTAATATTGTAAAGGAAGTATCTTTTGAACTTCCAATTCACATTCTTTTGTAGGATGATCAAGATAAAATAATGATAATTCATTCCAAGCAATATCTTTTATCAATTGTTTTCTTTCTCCCCGTAATGTTGGAAAAACTTATTTATCAAAATGATAGTCGAAAAAATAAATTGTAAATAAGTTTGTTGTTGATAGTTCAACATATTTTATTATTGATGGAGGGTCATATTGATCATATATTCTCTCAATCATATTTGAGGACCCATCATAGTCCCTTTTGGTGGGGAAAATGGAACATATGCACCACATCCAAAAATTCTTAAATGAGAAATATTAGGTTACTAACTGAAAACCAACTGCATAATAAAGTATTTATGATAACTTGATGGCTTGATGTGAATCAATATTGTAGCATGTAAAATTGCATATCCTCAAGTAGCCATTGGAAAATTAGCTCTCATAAGTAATGGTCTTGCAACTGTTTTTAAATGTTTTATTAACTATTATTCAAGCCCACTTTTAGTATGAACATGTGCTACTGGATGTTCAACTTCAATTCCAATTGATATACAACACTCATGAAAAACATGTTATAAATTCACCAACATTATCAAAACGAATTTTCTTAATCGAATAATTTGGGAAGTTAGCTCTTAAGTGTGCTAATAACTTTACAAATGTCTGATTGCGAGTTGATAATAAAATTAGAAACAACTAAATAACAAACACATAGAAAGGCATTATAAAGATTTAGTGATGAATTATGCAATGGATTTTCAGATGAACAATATAATTTGAAAATATGGAATAATGAGATGGGCTGAAAGACACACATAAACATATAAGAAAACAATATGAATTACAAAACACAAAGATGGGTTGAAAGACATAAGAAAAACCCATTTGAAAAGGATACTTACTTGGAGTGGTGTAAGATATTCTATGATGGGTTAAAGCCAACACTTTTATTTTCACTTGATAAGCTCCTCCCTAGGACTTAAAGCTTCTCTAAACTCTTAAAAGGGACTTGAAACCAATAAATTTAACCAATGACACTATATATGTCTCCACCAAAGCTTGGAAGTCAGGGAGTAAAGAGTGAATTGAAAATCAAATCAAATAGGTGAAAAAGATGAAAGAACACACCACCTTAAGATGCATTAAGGATTAGTACATTGTTGATTTCTCGAAGGTAAGAGTCTAGTTAAGAAAATTAAAGTATCAAGACAGTAGCGGATCTTGACTAAAAATGTTGGAGGGGCCAAAGTAATATAATTTTGAGATCATTATATTTTGTCATTAGTATAATGCTTCAAAAAATGGCTTATTTACTAAACAATTTGATCATTAGTATAATGTTTCAAAATATGTGAAGAAGTATAGTCTATCTTGTCTTCATCAATAGTTTCTTTTTCTATCACTTTTTAATAATGAATTTATTCTTTTATTCTTTATCAATATACTTTTTTTTTTGTACATAATATTAAAAAATAATTTATCATAATTTAATAAAAAATTGAGGCATATAATTATTAAAAAAATATTATAATTAAGTCACAGTTAAAAATCGATTATGAAAAAATACATGATATATTTTTTTTCTATATTCATAAAAAATGAATAGACAAAAAGCTAATGAGATAAAAAATAATGTTTTCATTATCAAGTGAGACAAGTGACAAGAAAGGAAGAGGATAAATGAGAAATGAAAGCAAAAATAATGAGTTTGTGTCTAACTTTTTTTTCTTCTTAAAAATGAAAAAGAAAATATATGAGAGTGAGAGATTATTACAATTTATGAAAAAACTAAAAAGACAATAAGAAGGAAATTAAAAATTATCTTAATAAATATTTGGTTTAAGTACTCTTTTGATTTATGTTTTCATTTAAAAATGTTAAGTTGGTCATCCAATTTTTTTAGCCTCAATTTGGTCCTAATTTTTTTGAAAAACTAATGCAATTTGGTCTTTTACTTAAATTTCTTGAAACGAGTTGATGATTCTTTCATTAAAATTGAAACTCTTAATATGGATGATTTGCTTTGTTGATGTAATTAATATAATCCTAATGTCAATTTTTTGACAAAAACAGGAATCAAAAGAGAAATTAAAGCTAAATATTTTTATTATCTATTAACATTAAATATTGTGCTTTATAAAAGAAATAAAAAAAAATACATAATTTAGTTTTCATCAATTCCTAAAATATATTATTACCTGTAATTTAAAAAATTCAATAAATTTTTAATATTATATATATAATTAAAAAAATTTCAAAATTTTGTGGGGACCATGGCCCCTCCCTATCCCCATAAACATCTACCCCTGTATCAAGACTAAGGATGACTATAGGGCGAGACAGGTGTGTGTTTAACTATCTCATCTTCACCTCCAAAGTAGGAATTCACCATCATCCTCATTTGAAGTAAAAATTTATTTCCATCCACATTCCCTTACCTAATTGATTTTTGTTTCATCTTCATTCTCACTGGGGAATGAGTATATCCATACAACACCCAAATTTGTAAGACCCGTTTTTCTTTTGTGCCTTTTCTTTAAAGGGCTGCCCCATCTTGTGGGCCTAAGGGCAGACCCAAAGGGGAGGATCAGACCTAATATGCCCCAAAACCCTAATTCTGTGTTTTTTTCGTAAAACAGAACCCTTGTGCCTCCTTGAGCAGCCGCACTCTCCGTTAGGGTTTGCCTTCTCGCCGCTTCCAAGTCCGCTCAAGCTGTTTCTACTCCACGTAAGTCATCCTACATCTCATGCCGCTCAATTCTTGGTGTCCTTCCATGTTTTACCCAACTAAGCCTCTGTGATGATCTTACCGTGTGTTATTTCCGTGTTTTTCCAGCTCCTAAGAGTGCTCCTTGTTCTGTTGAGTCTGTGTCTACCATCGAGGTCCCGTATTAACCCTTTCCAGGTAAGGGAAGCTAGACCTTACCATATCTTCGGTAGAATTTGTTTGTTTTGATGACTATATGATGTTGAGCGGCCTGTGTGTGAAAATAATCGGTTGGAAATGCCTGTTGGACTACGTGGGTGTGTGTGGGTTATTGTCGCTCGAAAGAACAGTGGCGGACACTGGTTTTCTCGCCCAAGCGAGCATGCCTCGCCTAGGCGAGACTGACAGAGGCTCGCCTAAGTTTTCCTGCACGAAAGGCTGGCTTAGTTTTTGAGCGAGGTACAATCTCGCTTAGGCGAGAAGGGGCTCGCCTGAGCGAGATCCCGCAGAAGGCGATGTCCCCTTGTCGCGCTCTCGCCTAGGCGAGATGGGATCTGCCTGAGCGAGAGGGTCCCCCTCGCCTGAGCGAGCCCTGTTAGCTTGGGCGAGGTAGCAGGCAGATTTTTGATGTTTTTGTTGAGTGATTCACTGATGTGTGGTTTGTTATCTGACCCAAATGCTTTACTAGAAGGGTTGCATGATGATGGCATGATTAATATGTTACATTTGAAATGGAAATCGCATGTTAGTTGATTGGGTATGAATTGAAAAGCATGAGTTGTATGAATTGTTGATTTTACATGATATTTATGTTATGGGAAACTCTTGATTGGTGGGTGGAACATGTTTAAAGTATGAGTAGGGCATAATTCTATGACTCTTGTAGTGAGAGATCTTGGTGGCACCTCATCGGTTGGACGTAATTCCATGGACCTCTTAAGGGGAGTCCCTGGTGGTGCCTCGACAAAAGGACGTAATTCCACGGGGGGTCGTGGTGGTGCCTCAGGGCCAAGGCGTAATTCCACGAAGGCCACATGGTGGTGCCTCCTTTAAGGGTATAATTCCGTGAAGGCCTCACGGTGACGCCTCAATGCTAGGACGTAATTCCACTGCCACATGGTGGTGCCTCAGGTACATATCCGGATAGTCAAGTCTTAGGTTTGATATTGATGAGTACTTCACATGTGGGAGTCTGCTATGTATGTTTGAATGTTAATGGTATGTTGAGTGCATGATATGATGACTTCTTCGCTAGCTTACCCTTCTGCTTGCTTGTGTGTTATGTGTGGACTCTACCTTTGCGATGATCATCAACCTTGTTGATGGGAGCAGATGTGAGAACTCCTGGTAGTGATGATGGTAATAGGGATGCTGCAGCTTGACGTACTGGACAGGTGTTGGGCCCACTGTGGGGCCCATTACCGGCGGATTCTATTATTTATGTTTTCTTGTACGAACAAGACCTAGTATTCTTAATTGTGTTATGTTCAGTATATTTCTGGTTGAGCCATGTGAGGCTCCTTTTTCTTGTAATCCGGCTTTTTGACGTGTTGTATACATTCCTACCCTAAACCCCGTACTCTCTGATTATTCAAGTATGTGATGTTTTATTAATTGAAGTTATTCAGTTTTTGGGACGTTACAAAATTCACTACTTTACTATTCTAAATAAATTAAATAATATTTTTACAAACATAAAAACCACAACAATGAAAACATGATATCATTAAGTATTTAATGTCAAAAAAAGATACACACTTTTTTTCTCCAATGTTAAATATCAATAAAGAAATTGTAATTTATAAATATCAATAAAAGTATCAAATAATAATTTTTAAATAATTATAGAAAAAATAAAAAATAATTAAATATGTGCAATGTTACAGGTTAAAAATGTAGATGGATACAAGGATAAGAGTATGGGCTGAGAATACAACAAATATACGTATGATCGCGGCTGTTCATTTATATATATATATATATATATATATATATATATATATAAATATATTAATTCACTATTAAAAAAGACGAATTTAAATATATACTATATACCGAAACATGTTTATTTGCTATTCTTATACCATCAATGTCAGAGTCTTATTTCTTTACTTATAAGTTAAATATTATAAACGAAGTGCTATAGAACTATAAGGTAACTTAAAAAAAACTTTTTATATTGTGCAAAAGAAGCTGAACAACTAATCTAAAATTATGTTAGTTGGTTGAGAGGATATGAATTAACTTTTTGTTCTAGTAGGTTATATTACTCTATGAGACTTGATAATTCTATTTTTTTTTTTTAACTTCTGTAATGATAATATACTGAAGGCATGAATTAACTCACAGTACTATTAGTCTATGAGGCTTAATATGTTATTCTATAACATGCTATAAAGTTCTATGATATTCCAACATATTTAGAAACAAAGAGTCTAAATTTTTCAGAGGAAATTTTTATTTTATGCTTTTTAATACCCTTATATAATTTCTTTATTCTTACTTTTATTACTCTCTCTAAACCTTTATTTCACGTTTTTCCTTTTATCTTTTAATACTTAGTTTTCTTTTGAGGCTGTCCACACATTTTTTTTTACAATTTTTCTCGTAATATTCTAATGACGGTTTCTTTTTATTTTAATAGTAACTGTTTTTTAACTGTGTTAATTATTTTTATCCCTGAACACATAACTACCACAGTACTATATTTGTACCGATACCTGTATAATTATTGTAATATTTATATTATTATTCTAAAACTTTTTTATTTGAAATATTGAATATGTTTTAATACTAATAATTTAAATATAAAATATAGATATATCAAATTATATATATATATATATATATATATATATATATATATATAATTTTATTTTCTTTTAATATATACAGGATCAATCAATTTAGTTAACAATCTATCCGATCCATCAATTGACTCTTAGTCTAGGATCTCAATTGATTTAATAATGGATGGATTTTGATAATATTGCATCCAATACTATAAGTTTTTTTGGAAGTCTTTTTGAGTTGAAAGAAGAGGAAAAATAAAAGGGATAAAATAAGTGAAAAAAAGATTATACTGTCGTGATTCATATTTATTAATTTAATAGATCGAACTGACTAAAAACTTAATTTAAAAAATGTACTTTTCTCTTGAATCTAAAGTGTAATATTGTTTATTCATGCACGTGAATGCACAGGTTCTCATAATTAATTCTAAATAAAATTATTTATTTATGTTTTAATTTGAGTTAATGAAATATTTGCAAGCATGATATTCAAGATTAAAAATAAAAGATAGACTATTTTATGATATTAAGTTATGATTACGCTAATCTCATGAAATAAAATTATGATTTTCTACTAGAAGGAATAATAATCGGGTGTGTAAAAGTCTAAATCCCGTTTTTTTTATGTTATCCTTGCCGTTTAGTTCATTCAGGCAACAAAAAAAAAAGAAGGCAAGAAGACGAGTGCAGTTGTTTGACACTTCGCACTCTCTTTCTTTGGCTTCCAACGGTCCAACTTTGACTCTCTTTGTTCTTTCATCAACTTCCTCTTCTTCCCATGGCTTCGCAACATTCCCTAAACCCTAGAACAACTCCTTCACCGCTCTGTTTCTGATTCGTTACTCTCTCCATTTACGTTGCCACTTGCGACCATCACCATGAGCTGGACCGTTGATCCCGCGCTCTTCGCTTTTCTTTTTCCCTCTCTATGGGAGATCAAAGTCGCTGTCGCGGCCTCTGTCTTCGTCATAATCGCCTATCGCTTCTTCACTGCCCGAACCGCACATTTCCACACGGATCCATCGCTTTCCGACAATTCTGCCGCAGTCGATGTCGCCGACGATAAGGACAAGGACAAGGTTATTTTCGTTGTTTTCTGAGTTCTTCGGTTACTTCCGCACTTCCAATGCGTCGTTATTATTTATATGTGTTTTTAAAATCATGGAAGAATTTCGGAGATTCGTTTTTTTTTTTAATCTTTTCTGAGGATCACTTGTGTTGTGTTCTATAGAATGATCTTGCAGTTTAATATTGAATTCTTTTTATTTTTTTTTGTATGGTTTTAGCCGAATTGATCAGTTTCCCTGAAGTGAAGCAGTTATGTGGATTCAATTGTGTTGAGTTCGTTATAATTGTGAATTGTGATCACCAGTTCGTTATTTGTTTGTAAAGAATGGAAGTACTGGTAGTGGCTTGAAATCCTCGTGATAGTTGCTTCACGGAGAGATTTTTAACTTGTTGACGTTCAATTTTTCTCTACTACTAGTTGGTTAGCATCGTAAATTGTGATCACTGGTTCATTTTCACATGTGGCTTGTCAAAAATGGAAATGCTGTTAGGGTTTATAACTTAGTGGATCAAATTTTTTGCTAGTTACTTCATGGAGTAATTTTGAACTTGGTTGTCATTCAGTTTTATCTCTGCTTGGAGTTCCTTAGGATTTGAATTGCAATCACTAGTTATTTTGAATTTGTGTCAAGAACAAAAATACTGTCTGGGTTTATAACTTAGTGGCTCTAGATTTTCCTGTTAGTTGTTTTGTGGTGTAATTTTTAACTTGTTGACATGCAGTTCTGCATTATTTTTGTAGATGGAGCAGCCTAAAGTGGATTCTCAAGCCAGTTCAGCGTACCTGATCAAGGTATAGGTTTTCTAGCAATGTATAATCTGGACCTCCTTCCCCATGGAAGAAGGCAACTTGTCTTGCACTGTATGTATGCTGGAATTTATTGATGATATGTGAATTTGTTTTCAAATTCTCTTTGAAGTTAGAACTTTTGGCTGCTAAGAATCTTGTTGGTGCAAATTTAAATGGCACATCGGATCCTTATGCTATCATCACATGTGGCAATGAAAAGCGATTCAGGTTTGCTGATCTAGTTATTTCCCTCTTTTATTTGAATTTATCGGTCCAAAAATCTATGGGGAAGAGGAAAATTGTGTCTTAAGAGGAGGGGGAAGGGGATTTTTTTCCATCTGAAGCCATTGGCGTTTTAGTTTAGAGCTCTCTACTGTAAATCAGCCTCAGTTCTCCTACTTTCTTTTGTAGAGAAATTTAGTTTGTAGCTAATATTATTTGTACTTTGCAAGTTTAGGATTAATTAGGAGGAGGAATAATACTGTGATGCTTGGGAATAAGTGTACAGCACCCATATATCTATGTGATTGCACGCATATACATATGTATATGTATTGTTTTCATAAAGATTTTTTTACTTTAATACACATAGTTTCTGAATTGACCATAGAATGACAAGAAAATAAGGAATGTGTGCTGTTAGAGTCTGTTTTAGAGGTGTTAGAACGGATAGGATAGTACTTTTCTCATGCTCAGCATATTTTCTCAAAAGAAATATTTTTTTCTCAACATTGTTTATTGGGCCCTGGTGTGCTGATGCAGTTCCATGGTCCCTGGTTCAAGAAATCCAATGTGGGGCGAGGAGTTCAATTTTTCTGTTGATGAACTTCCTGTTCAGGTATCTCTGACTTCATCTATCTAACTTATGTGTCGAATTGGAGTAATTATCACCTATTCATGATATTTGTTTTAATTTTAAATTTTTCTTCTAAGAACATGCTTAGTATTCTTTTCTTTCTGCTTGTTTTACCTCGATTTATGTCTTAGAGGACAAATTTACATTTAATGTAATAATATATATGTTTTGTTGTGGATAATGCTTCTATGTAATTGTTTTGATGTATGAGTAGATTTTATCTCATGGACAATGCGACCTATTGACTACAATGAAATGACTATTTTATTTCCAATGTAATTAATAAAAAAAGATTTGTCCAGGAATAACACATTAGAGAGAAATTTGGGGCAACAACTTAGGTGGTTTGGGCATATGTGGTGAAGACCTGTAGAATCCCTAATAAAATAAGGAAAGAGTAGAATAGATGGAGGAGGATAGTTGGTAGGATATAAGGAGAGGGGGGATGGATGTTCATTTTATAGATTAAGCATTAGCTCTTTGTGAAAGGAAATCTTTTGTGGAGGGGAAACTCTTGGAGGACAGAGTGCTGTCTTCTTCTTGTTGTTGTTTGTAACTAATAATCTTTTACTTATTGGATTCTGGTTTTGTATTTTCAAATAAAATTTAAGTCTTAAGTTAGTTTTTAGCTTTTAATTTGGTGTAAATATGATCGTGGTCCAACTGATCTTTTTAGTCCTTTTAATTAAGAAAAAAAGAAACTTCTTTAGTCCTTCTACCCAAACACATCTACCTAAATGTCATCAAAATTAATACTTTGAAAGGAAAGTAAATGGGGTATGGTGTTTGATGATAAGAATGCAAAATTTATCATGTCAGTGACTTGTGATCCATCAGCCATAAAGTGAAATGTTTGACAGTAATTGGGAGGGACAAACAAGCTTTTTTCCAATTACTGGAACTAACATGATTAATTTAAATCTGGAGGACCAAAAATTAGCTTACTCCAAATTTGAGGGTTTAGTGTAGAAATACATTTTCTTTTATAAACTCAGACAAAGAAAACTGATGAGAAGAATAATGAAAATAAATATGCCTATGCAAGCGTAACTTTCTGAAGCTAATTATAGTGGTCAAACATATTTTTTTTGAGCATGTTCTGGGATTGGTATCTATAAAGGAGTGTCAGCATAACTTGCACTATGTCAGACAAGCTTCTTATTTGACAGATTATATCTATTATGTAGGTTTTCGTGAAACTGACTTCTTTCCCTGCTGACGTAGCAGATCAATGTCACAATTTATGATTGGGATATAATTTGGAAAAGTGCTGTTCTTGGTTCAGTGACTGTTCCGGTTGAAAGTGAAGGTCAGACTGGTGCAGTGTGGCATACTTTGGATAGTCCATCAGGGCAGGTAACCTCTTGTCAGAAGAAATTATTTTGGTTCTATTACTTTTTTATGTCTCAAAAGTATGATTATTAACATGTAACTGCATGGCAGGTTTGTCTTCATATAAAAACAATAAAACTATCTGGGAATTCTTCCAGGTGAGCCTTTTGGTATTATTTTAAAAAAAATGTATGTATTATATAATTTATGTTGGTGCTACATACTTTGGGTGTTATATTATTATTGTTAGAATGGGTAATCTTAAATAGGCTTTATTGAAATGATGCTGTGTTCTGTATGCTATACCTAGTTTCTAGGTATGACCTTTCTCATTCTTTTCTCTTCCCTCTCATTCATTTTATCTGAACTACAAATGTCATTATAAATATGAGAACATAAGAGAGGGGAATCATTCATTCTCTATTCTTTTGTATTCATCTCAATTATTATTATTATTACTATTACTATTATTATTATTATTACTGGTATATGATTATTATTATTGTCATCATTTATTGGTCTCTTTCTTATAGTCATAATTGCTCTTATAGGATAAATGGATATGGAGGAGCCAACCCCAGAAGAAGGATCCCACCCTTGGAAAGACAGGGGCCCACTGTAGTCCATCAAAAGCCAGGGCCTCTTCAGACAATATTTTCTCTTCATCCAGACGAGGTTACTGATGGAATTTGTTCTGGTTAACAATTACAAATATAGAATTTTGCTGATCTGACAATTTAGGCATATTTTTCAGGTTGTTGATCATAGTTATTCTTGTGCACTTGAGAGGTCATTCTTGTACCATGGTCGTATGTATGTCTCAGCATGGCACATTTGTTTTCACTCCAATGTGTTCTCAAAGCAAATGAAGGTAAGACTGTACTTCTGTTTTGTCAAGTACTGAACACTATAGCATACTGCATTGTTTCTTGTTCAAGGTTGTTGATTCATCATCCATGTTGGCTGTTTTAGTTTTATGATTTTCTGATAATGTTTCAAGATTAAAAATTTGAGTTGAGAGTGGTTTAGATTTCTTGTGAAGTTTCTTGTTTGGAGAAACAGTTGTATTATTAGTCATATGGTTTGCCTAGACCTTTATTTTTTATGGAACTGTATTATTGATATATATTACTGTTGGAAAAAAGCCTTTCTCATACTTATCGACACTGCCAATCTGTTATTTGTTGTCATTCTTTGTTTTTTTTTTTTTTCATTTTTAGTGTTTTTTCTAGTTTTGGTTATAATGTTAATTTCTTTGGAATATTTGACAGGTGCGTATTCCATTTGAAGATATAGATGAGGTATGATCTCAAACTCTTTTTTTCTTCCCTTCCTTACTAAATATTTCAGTGAAATTAAAACTTTCATCTGGTGTAACTATTCTACTTTTTCTTAAAGATTCGACGGAGTCAACATGCATTTATTAATCCTGCTATAACAATTATACTTCGCATGGGTGCTGGAGGACATGGTGTCCCTCCTTTGGGAAGCCCTGATGGTTAGTAATTTGTTTGAAACACTTAGTTCTTTATTTACTCGGAGGAACTTTATTTCTAATTCGTGATTCAATTCACTGCATATCCTGATTTTTTGTAAATATGTCAATCCAATTAAACTCAGCTTGTCCATATTTTATACAAATAAATCAATCCAATTAAGCTCAAGGGATTGCATCTACTTGGCACTATGGTTATCGCATTCTCTATATGTATCACAACAATTCATTTGTTGCCTGGGGATTTCCTTAATTGTTGAATGACTTTCAGTTTTTTCATAATACTGACGAATTACTATATTGCTGGATACTGTTTATAATGTTATTCTGAATTTTGGTAGCATTTCTTTTAAAAACTTACTGTTTATGGTTTTCTTTAGTGAATATAAGTGAGCACTGCATATTATCACCAATGACCTTTGTTAGATAATTTGATTAGGGCTGCATGTTTCTTGTTTATTACTTCAGGTAGGGTCAGATATATGTTCGCATCCTTTTGGAACAGGAATCATGCATTCAGAAATCTCCAGCGTGCTGCAAAGAATTTCCACGAAATGTTGGAAGCTGAGAAGAAGGTTACAGCTCTTACCTTAGTCAAATTGGTTTTGTTGGCTTTGAATAAGATGCTTTTTATTGTAAAACCTTCAAGAGATTCAAACATAGGAGTTTGACTCCTCTACTATGATGGGTACTCTTTTGAGGGTAAAGTCAGGGTTTTTCAATATATTTTGATCACAATCTATACTGTTGCTTTTTCCCTAAACCGTTATTGTTTACTATTCCCTCTGAAGTGCACCCATCACATTGACTAGTTATAAAATCTTTATGCCTTTTAGTTTGGGAACATGTTATGAAGCTGATACATGTGTTGAGATGGAAAAAACAAGGGACATTTGATGAATCGTGTGTTCCTTATCTATGCAGGAAAGGCTCTTATTTATAATGAGTGATAAATACAATGGATAAAGGTTATCCTAATTGGCATAATTACATGCAGCGCATATCTCTTATTATCCCTATTTATAAATTTAACTTAATCTCCAACACCGCCTCAAGTTTGAATTCTTGCTATGTATATAACTAATTCAAGGAACTCTCAATGGGGTTTATTTAGGATATTTTCCAATTGATCTTTGATAAACCCAAGGATGATGTCTCTAGATGAGATCTTACCCATGATGATATGTATTTAGTCCTAATTTGCAAATAGAAGTTGATGTGCATATATTTGTTTTCTTTTCCTTTCAATTTTATATTAAGTTTTGTCCTCAAGTTTTTTGATAAATAGAGGACAGGTTCAAGTAATTAAAGTGTTCTTGTTAATCATTATATAGGAAAATGCAGAGTCAGAGCAGCGTGCACATAGCAGTTCTGTAAGAGGCAATAAACTGCTGGATAAGGCTCCTGTAGAAAGCATGTCTAAAACTGGAAAACTTCCACATTTTATCAAAGAAGAGGATTTAGTTGGTATATACAATGTAGGCATTGTTTTCATCTTTTATCTTCATGAGTTTAACTATTAGGTTAATTATTTACATATAAGTTATAACCAGTGATTCTTCTACAGGATGTTTTTCCCTGCACAGCGGAGCAGTTTTTTAACTTATTGTTGAATGACGGTTCAAATTTTACTAGCAAATATCGTTCAGTACGAAAGGACACTAATCTTGTGGTAAATTGTCTTCAATTGCTATTGTGATTCCTTATCAAAGCTGTGAATTCTCATGTGGAGTTATAATGGAAATCAAATGTGAAATAATAAAAAGCTTACTTATTCATGTGTCCCCAGACACTGCTATTAATCATTGTGCAAACTAGTTTGGTGTTTTTCTAAAATTTGATGAACTGTTTATTGGCTAATGTTGAAAGCATACTAGATGCACAATGAAATATTGTTCAAATTAGAAATTAAGTCTTTGTATACCTAATAACAATAATTCCTTTCTTGTGTTGGACATTCTCATATGATCTTGTGGTTATGTCAAAGAGTAGTTTTACCAAGGTTCAGCCTGTTGTTCACAGGGAACACTTGAACGTATAATAAATTTGAAGTTATAATGTCTAGTAATGTGTTTTATAATGTTTTGGTCTCTCCAATTACAAGAGCTAGCTTTCTCCCTAAAATTGATATGCATATACACTTTCTACTTATATGCTCAAGAAAATCCTTTGATGTCAATGTTTGTCTCAAAAGCTCAGGTTTAGATTTAACTCTTCCCTTGATTCCTCAATTAGATTATATCATTCATAAACGGTGGTCTCACTGCTAGGAGTTCTCATACTGTTGTTTACTCTATTAATCATTTGCAAATGAATTGTTGATCTTATTGGCGTTGATGCTTTCTCACCCTTATAGGACCCTTCTCTCCTTTTTCCTTTGTAGATTTTTCTTTTATTGAAAATAAATAAAGTACAACTTCATATTTGTTTGTTTTCCATGTATTTATCTTTTGATAGCCAAGTGACTTTGGGTCTTAAGGTGTTGGTTTGCTCAATGGTTATGCTATTTACAGATGGGCCAGTGGCATACGGCAGACGAATATGATGGTCAAGTACGAGAGATAACCTTCAGATCACTTTGTAACAGCCCTATGTGCCCTCCAGATACAGCCATGACAGAGTGGCAACATCACGTTCTATCACCAGACAAGAAAAACCTGGTTAGTCTGTTGTTTTTATTCACTGCATACTATGCAATATCAAAGAGAATATAATGATAAATGTTGATAGCTTTGCTTTTGCAACTCATCTCCTTTCCTTTTTCTACCAACCTCTGTTCCAAAAGAAGAAGCAAACTTTTTCTTAGGTGTGTTCAAAGTAACTAATGAGATGCTCTCGTGACTTCTTTTAGGTGTTTGAGACTGTGCAGCAGGCACATGATGTTCCATTTGGATCCTATTTTGAGGTTGGGAATACTTTGGATATCTTATCTGGATAATTTTGTCTGTTTCTGTACATTTTTCTTTCAATTTATTTTTGTTCCTGTGATCCGATTTGAATGATTCTATGTCTAAATATATTTTTATTATTCATTAGTTTAATGGAGGCAGATTCACGTATGATATGTGCAGTCAAGAAAGTTCCGTATTGCCTGAATATGATGCTCTGTCATTTAAGAGTCTGCATTGCTCGTAAACCATATTCTACTGATTGTCCTAAATTTAATCTTTAAACTTGATGGTATGACGAAGAAAGGAAGGAACATGAGAGTGCCAGACACATACTTACCAAGTTCTTTATCAATAATTCTTTTAATATAATCCTCATTGCAAAAGTGATTTTGACTAACATGGAATTGAGCCATGAAACTCTAGATATATTTGAATGTGACACTGGAATTAATCCATTATCTTACCCTCTGAAGGCACATTGGTATTGCACATACAGATGCTTAGCACATTTAGAATAGTGTGAAGCTGCAATCTACCAAACAAATATGCTAGCTTTTGTTATGGTGTACCCTCCTGTGTACTTACTTGTATACCTTGTCAAAGAAACGCCAACCAGAAAGGGAAGGATAGTTGGCACTTTTAAATATTGATGTAAAAACACTTACTATCATCAGATGTTCATTTGTGACTTTCCTAGCAAAAGGGCGAAAGAACGAGTTCTAACCTTCAAAAATACCTGTTTATAAAGTCCTAGATGCTAAACTCTGAATTGGAAGGATTAAAGTTTGTAACTAATGTATGAAATATTGAATTAGAATAGTAACGTACCAATAATCGTCCCTTCATGAATCTGTGATATGTTTGTCTCCCAGCATATTGTTTCTAATGTTATATCATATTTTTCTGATAAAAGATGGTTTATGTTTTTGGTCCGTTAGGTACACTGTAAATGGAGCTTGGCGACAATTAATGAAAGCTCATGTAATCTGGACATCAAAGTGGGTAAGTTGTGGTTGAACGTCCTGAATATTGTCCCATTCACTTCTTATTATTCCCTATTTAAGTGTGTCATTGATTATGCTATCTTCTGCTAATAACCAACCACAAAAAAATGCTGACTAAAAACCCGTGATATTTTTTGTTGTTTTGGGTTATTTCCACGATTTTTCCCCTCCTGAATGATTTGATTTGAAACCATTTTCTCAGCGAAGCTTTTATTCACAGATAACACCCTTCTAGCCAGCATTTCCTGGCACACCCATTTCTCTAATTTACCCACATATAGTCTGTTTATTATTATTATTTTTTTTTTCTGAGTCCTCTAATCAGTTTTCTTGCAAGTTATCTGAATGGAGAAATGTTTTCACTTCCACTACTACTGTTCCTTTGCTCACTCTTCCACTTTTTTTTTTTCCTTTTGTGTGGGTGATCATGTTTTGAAAGTCCTCATTCTGCTATACCTGTTCAACCTTTCTGTTCTGTTTTGTTCTGATTTTTTTCTTAGCTTCATTAATGATCCTTCATATCCTGCGCAGCCACAAAAATCACCCACTTGACTTTTTCTCATAATGTGTTTAATTTAAGACTGACTTTTTTTAGCACTTACAAATCTGGTAACATAAATTGTTTAACTTGCATCTGGTCTATATACAATAATATACTGGCCATCCTACTAGAATGTTAGAATCAGGCACAATCTAAAATTCCATTCCAGGACATCAAGAAGGGAAGCCAATACGAAAATGATTAGGGAAATATTAAAGTAAAAACTAAAACCCGAGTCATTTCCTTCTTTCGTACAGGTGCACATTTCAAGAAATGGTGTGTTATGCAATCCAAAATAAAGTCAGGGGCAGTCAATGAGGTTGGTAGATGTTTTGTTGATAGTTATTTCATATATAGTAGTTCCAAGCTGCAGGTATTAACAGCGTTTAATTAATAAAAGTAATTTTTGTTTAACAATGTAGTACAAGAAGGAAGTTGAGGTCATGTTAGATGTTGCTCAATCGTTTATAAAATCAAATACTTCTAATGACGAGAACGATGAGGTCTCTTTGCCCCTTGCACTGACCCTGGAAAGCTGATATTTTTTGGCAATCTAAAGATTATGATTTTATTTATCTGTGCAATATTGTAACTTTTTTTCTTATATGTAACACTCATAGCCGAATATATATATGTATATGTATATTTTGAATGCAATAGGTTTTTTCTCTTTTTTTTTTTTTTTTTATTTCCGTTGGAAAATTTCTGAGGGGGGATTCTGCGGCTTTTTATTTTTCTAGTCGAAACGCTTTTTGTGGAAAATGAGAATTTCCTCAGCTCCTCAAATCTCATTCAAGAAAAATAAATATCTAGCACTGTGGAGCAGTTATGCGACATACGTAAATAATGGAGTGGGTAATTGGGCCTTGGCAGCACCTTCGTGTTCTTTAAAATTTCAATTTTGTTCTGTTTTCATAGAGTTTTAAAATATGCAATCCGAAAACATTCTAGACCGAAATACAAAAGTTATATTCTAGATTTGTGTATTCTGGAATAGAAAAATTGTACTCTAAAATAGAATTCAGATACAAATTTTGTACTTTATATCGTGTATTTCGGAATTCATAATAAAAATATATATTTCCGATTTTAATTGTGCATTTCAAAATACAAATTACCACTTGAAATGTATATTTTAGTGTAGAGAAAGGAGATGCGAGTGGAGGAAGAAAGGGTAAAGAGGATGCCGATGGAGGAAAAAAGAGGAAGAAGAAGAAACAATGGAAGAAGAAAAAGGAAAGAGGGGCCAACGGAGGAAAAAGGAGGAAAGGATGGAGGAAGAAGAACGAAAGAGATGTGTGTATTGGTGGAGGAGGAAATATATAGAAAAAGAAGATAAGGCGTGTATTATGTAGGGGTGCGGGTGCAGGTGCAGGTTGAAATGTATGAAATATATGGCCGACTTTAACTACTGTAACCTGACAAAGGTTGCAACGAACTCCGAAGTTAATCAACGTATCAACCCAAAATTAAAAATTTCAGCATAGTATCTTTTCCAAGTAGCTATTAATTAACGTAATGGTTTCATTTAAATTTTTTGGTTAAATCTATCTTTTTTTTTCCTTAATTTTTTATGAAAATTAGAATTAGTTTTTCTTTAAAATTTTAGTCTAATTTAGTTCTTTAATTTTAAAAATACGTTAATTTAGTTATTATAACAAAATTTTGTTAAGTATATTTAATGTTTTAAATTCACTTTAAGTTGTTTACATTAATTGACGACACATTTTTGTTTAAATATTATCTGAAAAATATATTTGAAATAACAAATAAATTAAATAAAATTTGGTTAAAATGATTAAATTCATAATTTTTTTAAAGATAACAGAATAAATTAGTTAAAAGTTTTAAAGAAATACTAATTCTAATTTTATTATTGAAGGACTAAAATTATATTTAATCCTAAAATTTTTAAATATATAATTTGATATGTATATTTAGTCAAAGTTTAAAAATTATGTAATTTTTCATATTTTCGATTTCCTTTCAGAAAATGTCTCTTTGAATTTATTTTTCACATCATACTCGCTTATTTCCAATTTATGAATTGATCTAAGAAAATATTAAATCCAATTGTGTATCTTTTTGTAGAAAAAGTAAAACAAATTTGAAGGGTTAATTTTTTTGTACTGCGTGAATAAAATAAAGTGAAAACTGCCAAATTTTGTTGAGGTTTGGTTATTCACTTTGTTTGTTGGTTATACACACACCCTTTTATTTATTTTTTTTATGAAAAACACATGTATTGTACGTGCCCGAGATCACCATGGCTACCTAGCCTGAGATGATCTCAGTTTATTCTCAATCTCAACTCAAATAACTGAATACCTAACAATCTGTCGTACACGATCAAAATCTCTTTAGTTAATAACATGCTATGTCGATCGAGGCTTTATGGAATTGGAAGTAAATTATGGTTAACAACTAAAGCATGTTAGTAAAACATTAAGAAAATTAATCAAGTTAATTATCTGCGTGGGTTAGATCCAAGCAGGTAAAAACTTGTAGTATAAATAGTACAGTTCACAAGGTAAATTAAATAAGTTCATTAGAGAAGCTTGAAGCATTAGAGAAATTTGTCTGGACTGCTCCCTTGATAACACTTCCGGAGAGTGGGTACCTGCAGGCACTCCAACGCTCAAGTTAGGAATCTTTTGATAAAATATCTCAAGGATGATTGAACTTAGAAAATCATACTTACTGTAAACACAAACCCTTACTTAAAATTACCTACCATTACCCTAACGTTATTACCTCTTTATTACTAATAATTCTTCATCAATGTCGCATCGTAACTGCCGATACTGTCGAACACCCCGTTACATTTTCTCACTCAACCTGGAAACTACCACTGCCAATACGCCTGTACACTGTCCGCACTAGGCCAGGACATTCACACCCCTTGCCTGGACCAAGATATACTCGACCTTCTCTTATGCCTAGCTGGGCCGAGATATACCCGACCCTCTATGCTCCCCCAACTCCTTTGTACACCAACTCCTCTGTACGCTAATTCCTCTATACACCAGCACCCTTGTACCAGCTCCTTTGTACATTAACCCCTTTGTACCAGCTCCTTCATACACCAACCCCCCTGTACCAGCTCCTCTGTACACCAACCCCTTTGTACCAGCTCCTCCATACACCAACCTCCTTGTATCAACCCCTCTATACCAGTTCCTCTGTACACCAGTCCTTTTGTACCAGTTCCTCCATACACCAGCCCCCTTGTACCAGCTCCTCTGTACACCAACCCCTTTGTACCAGCTCCTCTGTTCACCAACTCCTTTGTACATAAGCCCCCATGTACACCAACTCCTCTATACATAAGCCCCTTATACACCAGTTCCCTAGGCTCGTAGTGAATGAAGTAATACGAGAGGCTTTGATGCATTATACTAGACTAAAAGAAAGTGAGAATGGGGTCCGTTGTATTCTCGATCTTCTCCCCTTTCTAAACCAATTGTTTATTGTAGGAAACTGAGAAAGAAAAAGTGGTTGAATGTGCTATTTTTTGAGGCATCTCCTATTGATGATACCTCATTGTGGGTGAAAAGCAAATAATGTGTGCCTTAACCACCGTTGGATGAGATTAAATCTGACGGTACCAAATGCTCTTAAGCGTGGAGGAGGACCACTATAAACAGGAGAAGGGGCCCCCTAGTAGGGCACACATTCTGGCTAACAAGTGAACCTGCCTCACAGCCGAGATATACTCGCAACGCGCCAGTCCTAGGCATGTCGTCCTCCTTTGTTTATTCTTATTCCAATAGACCTAGTTCTGAAGAAGAGTGGCATGCGTCCAATCTCCACAATACCACTAGTTCGTAATGGGAGAGTGAGTGTACTGTTAGTAAGGGAGCGTACTCGACCCTACACCATCCTAGGTACGAGTGGATAGATCCTAGAGTTAAGTTGTCCCTCTCCAGGTTCGGGGAGGCCAGTGCCATAACGACCTTACGCAAAAAGGTCAACATAATTGCAAATATAGTGGATGGGAAAATCGTAAGGGTAGAACGAGTTAGAATCGGGGATAGCGTATGTCACGGTCGGGAAGGTCAATCCCATGAGTTCTTCTACATGTAGTCGGCCCTAGTTACGACCCTGCATGTGTGCCTCCCCTTTGTTGACTTCACTATGGGAGTCTTGAGGGTATTGAATGTGGTTCCTAGTCAGCTACATCCCAATAGTTGGGCCTCCCTTCAAGCCTTTAGACTGATATGTCATGTCTTCCATTTGAAACCCTCCCCTCAAGTGTTTTTGCAAAATTACAGTACGCAACCAGGGGAACTGGTAAGTTGGCTATCGTTAGTTGGCCAAAGTCATCGTTGTTTGTTGGCATCCTACACCCAATCTCTTAAGAAATTCAAAATCGGGTTCTTTAAAGTAGCAATAAGGTCAGCCGGGGCATTGACAATCATATGCCCAAGTTCCCATTTTACTCGACCAAAAATCCCACCCAATATCGTGTTTGGCTAAGAACGAGCCTTTTCCTAGAAGACCATCATGTGCTATCATATTTGGATCAGTTGTCCATGAAACTTACTTCTAAGAAAATCATCAAGGTGTGTAGATTGTCGCACTCACTCAATGACCTCTTTGGTATGTATATTCAATTATTTGAACGTGGTCATCCTGTTGTTAACTTGTTGTAATACCTTGAGGTCATTGTAGATATCATGACTACCTCTGGTTCGACTAACAAGGATTTGTTCCTAGAATTGAGGAGAAAAAGGGTAGAGGAGGAGAAGAAGAAAGTTAATGGAAGCTCTGGCATAACTATTACGGAGGCGTCGACTCATAGGGGTGATATGATGCCCCCACCTATTGAGAAGAGTAAAAGCAAATGCAAGGACCGGTCTTCCAAGTCGGGTACACCTCGTCCTTCCTCACCAAAGAAGGGTTGCACGACATTTTTTGAGGGTGGGGTGGATGCTTTAGCCACTTTGTTTGACTCCACACTGAAGATCAATGAGGGTATTAAGGTGACATTATCAACGGATGAGGCTGACATAGTCTCGACCATACGGCTAGAGGCTCTGTTATATGCCTTGAATGAGTTTCAAGCCAGGGCCATAATAATGGTCAGCACTTGGAGACAATATTGAGCAAACTACCAGACACCAGTAAGCTAACAACGGCTGAGATAGAAACACTACAAGAAGATTTGGCAGAAGCCAACAATAAAAGGCAAGAAGTATCTTTATAGTTGGGAAGTGTTAAGAATGAAAGATCACAACTGTTGGCCGAGCGCAATACATGGAAGGCTTGCTGCAAAGATCTGGAGCAACAAAGCGAAGAATCCCAAGCGTCTGTGAAACAACTAGAGGAAGAGTTAGCAGCCTCCTGTAGCGAGCACACTGCAGCTCTGAGTAGGATATACGGGCTAGAGGTTTATGTCATGTCTCAACACGAAGAAGGTTTCTACAAAGCCTTGTGCCAGACTATCTACCTATTTTAGATCAACGCTGAAGATGAGCGCTTTGACATCGACAAGGACATTCATAATGGGATCTTCATGGCCATTGAGGACATACCTTCTTCAGGGAGACCATCCTCCCCCCAGACACATGAGATCGATCCCACCCTATGATGTTTAGACAAAACCTGATCTCCCCTATATGCACGATGATGTACCCTTTAATTTTTATGTTGTACTGTGGTTATTTCTGTAGTTAGGAATGTAGGTAGGAATCTAGGCATGCCTAATTTGCCGCTTTGTTTGTATGTAAGTCAAACGCTTTTGGTTGGAATGATAATGCACTTACTTCTTTGGCCACAATGTTCCAAATTATTACTACGGTTTGATTGCATATATGAGGGCTCTTGCACCAACTTGGCCGAGTGTTCCTCATTCGATGTGAGGCCAAGAATATCTTGTTACTTTTGAAATTGTTGAAATGCCAAGAAGGGGGGAGTTAAATTGGCTAGTTAAAAATTTAGGTTATCTTTAAAAGCTAAAAACCACTTTGATTGAATCAATTCGATCACCAAGTTAGGATGCAAAAGCCACTAGACAGTATACTTTCAATCGGTCAAAAACAGAGTTAATCGATTGATTTTACTATACAGTTTATGTACTGGTAAAATCAACCGATTAAAACAGAAAAAAGAGTCGACTGAAATACTGGGAAAAATGTAGAAATGCAGATTCGAGTTTTGAACCAAGAACAATGCACAAGAATGATCAAGACAAGTTCTAATTGATTATACAAACATGCTCACTATTGCAGATGCCATCAAAACACATAAGAACATGAAAAAGATGATTTAAACTCAAGTTCTTTAAACTTTAAATGATTATGCAAGAGAGAAGGGTTAGAGAAAAGATTGGATCACAAGATTTTTATACTGGCTCAGTGAAACCTGAGCTACATCTAGTTAGTCAAGGCAACCCGAGCCTGACTTTGCACTATTTCAAAATATTTACAAAGTTTCCACTCTTTACACTTTCAAAATAAGCAAAACCACACACAAGACTCTTGAATCACACAAGAATCACACCAGCACAGTAAGAACCCTCTTGCAAACCTGGAAAACTACCAGGCATACACACAAAGCTTGAGAAAGATCAAACCTTAGTGGTAGCACAACCCTGCCTACCACAAACCACCTTCTCCAAGCTTCAAACACAAGCCAAAAATTCCAAGAATTGATCCAATATTAATTGTTAGAAGTGGGCTTTAAGCCTAACTCAACCCCACAAAACCGATTTTGTAATGTGAGGTTTGCACCTCACTTATATACTATGAAATTGTCTTATCTCTAGTCGATGTGGGACTTCCAACACACCCCCTCACGTCGAGGTATATACATCTCGTGCGTGTGACTAGAAATTAATGGGTAGTCCATTAACAACCCGATTGCGGGTGGAAGAGAATGAACAAGAAATCTCACTAGGATAGGCTCTAATTTGGCTTTGATACCATGTTAGAAGTGAGCTTTAAGCCTAACTCAACCCAAAAAAATCATATTTGTAAGGTGAAGTTTGCACCTCACTTATATATTGTGAATTGACCTTATCTCTAGTGGATGTGGGACTTCCAACATTTTTTTTAATAATAATAATAATAATGAATTAATTAAAATTTAAATAACCCGACCCAAAACCTAGTTTATAATTGTATATTATACTAATTTAGGTCAATCAAAGAAAAAATTAAGGAAAATAAAAAGATCTAAGAAACAAAACCTTTCCGCCATGGATGATTTCTCTAAAGACTTTACTCAGGACTTCAACGTCGGAGAAGGAGGATCAGGTTCTAATGTCGGAACAATAGAAGGCTCCAACAATGTCGTAGAAGACTTGGATCACGATTTTTCTTTTGCTTCGAGGAATGAATACGCCGCGATAAGGAAACTCCATGCCTTTCGCGCGAGTCACCATTCTAATATCGGGAATTATGGGGCCGCCACGGAAGAAAGCAATGCGGCAGCCAAGTGTTACGCTGCGACAACGAACACCTACGAGGGTTGTAGGAAGCGGAAGTTGTCGCCGCCCAGCAGCGTAGGAGGGTAAAACCTCACCTTACAAAGTCGGTTTTGTGGGGTTGAGTTAGACTTAAAGCTCACTTCTAACACACTCCCTCATGCCGAGGTATATACATCTCGTGCGTGGGACTAAAAATTAATGGGTGGTCCGTTAACGACCTGATTGCGGGTGGAACAGAATGTCCAAGAAATCTTGCTAGGATAGGCTCTAACTTTGCTCTGATACCATGTTAAAAGTGAGCTTTAAGCCTAACTCAACCCCACAAAACCGACTTTGTAAGGTGAGGTTTGCACCTCACTTATATACTATGAAATTGCCTTATCTCTAGTCGATGTAGGACTTCCAACATTAATGTTCAACAGCTGTAGTTTGAATGATCACGAAAGATAGAGATTTCCAAGGTTTCTAGAACAATTTTGAGCTAAGAAATAATCAAGTTACCTCTCTTTTGAAAATCACAGAACTTATAGTCAAACTGTTACGAAATTCGAACTATTACTACTACAACCAACCTTTTAACTTGTTGAAAAACCATTCAACAGATTAAAAAAAGGCATTTTAACCTGTTAAAAAACCATTCAATACATTAAAAAAACACAATAAAGTTTAAAGTAAGCACAAACTAACTATAATAAAATTTCAAGTTGGAAGCATTCCAGGTTGTTGACATAGGGACTCCTAACAAATGTTTTAGTATGTACGCACCCTTACCTACGACCTCTCGCATCCGAAACGACACCTCACAGTTAGGTGAAAACTTTCATGCTTGAAGGCATCACTCGCCATCTTCCAGACTAGATCTCCCTGTTGAAATGATCTGGGTTTCACCTTGGAGTTGTACCTTCGCCGAGCCCTAGTCTTGGATGTTTCTTCTCGGATCCTTATGTTATCCATCAGTTCCTATACCAGATTCAAGCTTGTAAGCATGCTTTCTTCATTCAGACGAATATCAAACAAGCATCTTCGTAGACTAGGCTCCCCTATATCCACAAGGATCATTGTGTCGACCTTATACGTCAAGCTATAGGGTGTTTCCTGAGTTATGGACTAGGACGTGCAACGATACACCCATAAGACTTCCAACAATTCGTCTGTCCATCGACCTTTGGCATCGCCCCAACCTCTTTTTTAATTCTTGGAAAATGACTTTATTGGCCACCTCAACTTGCTCATTGGTTTATGGGTGCTCTACCGAGCTTGTGACATGATGAATATACAGTCCCTTCTAGAACTCAGCCAAGCCCTTATCAACGATTTGCCTACCATTATCGGTTATAATAAAATTTAGCATTCCAAACCTGCAAACCACGTTTTTTAATACAAATTTCTGCACCTGGTGAGCTGTAATTGAGGCAAGAGGTTCCGCCTCAATCCATTTAGTAAAATAGTTGATTGGTACCAGCAGAAAGTTAACTTGGCCCTTTCCCGGGATAAAAGGTCCCAAAATATTCATGTTATCATGTTGTTGACACTGAATACACTTCTTGACGTATTTGTCGCAATCCTCTTTTAGAGTTGGCTAGTAGTAACAAGCACGCAAGAAACAGGAGGTCATGGCCACAAATACTTGTATGCAGCTTCTCTAGGATATACTAAACTTGTGTCGCCGTTACACATTTTAGGAGAGGGTTGGAGAATTCTCGCTTATACAATTCTCCTCCCACCAACGTAAATCGAGAAACTTTTTTCCGAATTGGCAGGGTATTGCCACCTTCTTCACCATCTTGTATGAACTTGATGATAGATTTCATCCACTCTTTACTTTCAAGTGCCCCCACCTCCGCCATATTACTATCTTCCATGGTTACGGTAAGTTGGTCGAGTGTAGCGTGAATCATTGTGCGGTGTTGACTCTTCACCTTTGCAATAGCTAGCTTGGAAAGCAAATCGGCCCTAAAATTTTGAGACCTGTTCACGTGTTCTAGTTTGGTTGTTTTGAATTTTTCCAACATACCCTTCACCACTTGGTAATACCATAAGAGAAGGGGATCCATTACTTGAAAGGTACCCTCAAAATGTCCTATCATCAGTTGAAAATTCAACCTTCACGTTAAAGTATAGACTCCCATGTATGCTGCTAGCAATAAGGCCGCAAATAAGGCCTCAAATTCCACTTAATTGTTTGAGGGCTTGAAACATAACTGTAAAGATTGTTGAGTACCGTATCATTCTGCCATTGTAATACAACACTAGTTCCTCCTCCGTTCGTATTAGATCAACCATCCATTGAGAGGACCCATTCACCTTCGTTCAGATCTAGGCCTTCAGCTAACTTATTTACAAAATCAGCCAAACATTGTGCTTTAATCAGCCTCGTGACACCCCATGAATGTGGTATTCAGATAGCTCCACTGACCATCCCACCATTCAGCTAGCTAAATAGTGTCTTTTGAGCACTTTGTGTATCGGGTAATCTGCCTTTATAGTAGCCTCAAACCCTTGAAAATAGTCTCATTGTTACCATCAGAGCTAAGACTACCTTTTTGACCATCTGATAGCACACCTCTACCTCATGCAACACCCTACTGATGAAATATATTGGTTGTTGCTGCCTTTTGTGGTCTTCTACTATCGTTGTGCTTATAACATTATTAGAAATTGCCAAGTACACTAGAAGGGTTTTACCCTTTTCAGGTTTGTGTAGTACGAGAGCAAAGCCAGGGATTCTTTCAACTCTTTAAAGGATATTTCACATGTCTCATCCTATACAAACTTCTTCGCTTTCTTCACCAATCGTAGCATGGGATGCACCTTTTTTGCCAACTTTGGCATGAATCCTGATAGCACTGTCAACTTACCTATTAGCCTTTGTGCTTCTCGAACATTAGCTGGACTTCGCATGACCATCACTGCCCGACATTTGTAAGGATTAGCCTCAATGCCTATGTGGGTTAGCATGAACCTTAGGAAATTTTCGCTAGTTACCCCGAACACACATTTGTCGGGGTTCAGCCTCATGTTATACTTGCGAATAGCTGCGAACACTTCCTCCAAGTTCCTGACGTGTTGCTCAAGTGAATCCAACCTCACTACCACATCATCAACATAGACCTTCATACATCTCCTAATGAGGTGTCAGAACACTTGATCCATTAATATCTAATAAGTTGCCCCCGCATTCTTCAAGCTAAAAGGCATAACTTCATAATAAAAGTTAACTTCATCTGTAATGAATGCTATTTTCTCCTTGTCATACGAGTACATTTGAATCTGATTGTACCAAGAGTAGGGCATTGAGAAACTAAGCAATTTATGACTATCTGTCCCATCCACCAAACTTCTATGCTGGGCAACGAGGATGTGTAAGACCCGTAGAATTTAATTAATTAATTAATTAATGCGGGAGGGGAAATAATTATGACATTAAATTATGGTTGGTATGACGTGGAAAAGTACTAGCTCATGTGGTGTAAAGTACTTTGATTGTGCGAGAGGACTTGGATTCGAGTCCTATGTATGCTAACTTTTGATGTTATGGTTTTATTATTTAAATCTATGAAAACATGTTCTTGTATATTATGATAATTGAATTATGATTTCTAGCAAGAACTATGAATTGGTTAAATGGTTTGATATAGATTTGGTGATTGCATGGTTATGGGTTCAAGCCTTGGAGAGCTTACATTAATTTTATATTTTTTTGGCATTTTGGATGTGACTTGAATATGGAAAGGTGGAAAGGAAACCTAAGGGAGTTGGCAGCCAAAGGGGGGTTGGAAAGGCAGCCGTAAGGGGGGAGTTGAATGGCACAATATGTCTTATTCAATGCCATTTTCGTTTTGGGTAATTAAACACTTAGTTTAGGCACACTTTAAAAAGGAAAATTAGGTTAAGAGCTAAGGTTTGACAAGTTGGGAAGCATACCAGAGAGAGAGCACGAAAATCTGAGTGTTGTGAGACTTGAGGGAAGGGTTGTGTCGCTGAATAGTGAGGAAGCAAGGAAGGTGGGTGATCACAAGGGGAACCTTACAATTGTCAAGCTTAAGCGAAGGAGAACCAGGTTAGGGGAGCTGGTCTCCGCTTTTGACTTTGTTATTACTTTATTTCTCGAATAATATGTTAGTCTTGATGAATGATCATTGCTGTTCTGGTAAAATTCTGGGTTCTGGGAAATTTCTAGAAACCGCCTGGCAGGCTCTACATAGCCGCCAGGCGGCTCATATGTGTGTGTGTGATTTTCTGGGTTCCTGAAGGAACCGCCTGGCGGTGAAACCCTGTACCGCCAGGCGACGCAAACCTGTCACTATGTTTCTGGGCGTTCTGTTGAACTGCCTGGCATGGCGGTGATGAATTCCTGCCAGGCGATACGAGCCCGTTGAGCTCGATCTTTCTGTGTTTTTGGGGGGTTTTGGAGGGAATTGATCGAGGAACTCGAGGAGGAGTGGTACCAGGGACGATTAAACTTGATTGTTTGTGTAATCCAGCGAAATGCATGGTTTGATTTGATGAAACAGTGTAATGAAATGGTTAGGGTGAGGGTATTAGCAGATTGGTAGGATTAGGATTTACAAAAGTTAATTATAATGTAACTGGTTTGTTGGAAATTAGACTATGTAGTGCAGAGTAACATTATCATCGGGTTCTTAGAGAAAATGGGTTGCGAAAGAGATAAGAGAGCCTTCAAATTTGAAGGGGATCATTACGCAGGGGCTGTGAGACTGGGAAATGCCCAGAAATCTTTGTGCCGCCAAGCGCTCTCGCGGCAGTGAGACTTGGGTGAGTGGTCGCGTGAAACAGTGAGGGTAGTGGCTGTATTGGAAAGCAAGTTGGAGGGTGAAGAGGAAAGATGTGAGGAGAGAGTATGGGAGGAGATTATATGATTTGGAAAGAACAGAAGGATAAGATGCAAACTACTGGAGGTGTAATGGTTGTATAGAATAAAAATTAATGTCGCACTAATGAACCTGAGGTTCGATAAATCAGAATTTTGTGTTGGGTAATAACGACTGAATGGGGAGAACTTAAAGTTAATTAATAATGCTAGCTTTGGATCCTGAGAGCAAAGGTAGTTATCAAAATGGTGAGAGATATTGGCCCTAGTACTACTGTATTCATAGCTGGATAAATCAGAGGGTAACAGGGGTAGGAAATGCTTAAGGGTACGTCTCATATGTTAAATAATAGAGTTAAACCAGATTACCCTCTTATAAGTAGGGGTAGCGAACCCAAATGGAAGTGTAGAGTTTGTGTAATGGGTAAGTTATTGGGAGTGTGTGTAAGATGATTAGAAAGAAATTACATAATGAAGTTGGTTGAATTGAGTCATGGTGTATTCTGGTCGAGCAATCTAAAGATAGTACTGTGCAACTTACTGATATGGCGCCTGGCGGCGGGGTTGAGATCGCCAGGCGATAGCCAATACACAAATGGCTCTGGAGTGAGTGGCGCCTGGCGGAGAGGGATATTCCGCCAGGCGAACGAAGCAATAACAGTGACGTTTAGGAGCGTTGGCCCCGGGCGGTGGCGACGAAACCGCCGGGCAGTGGCGACTAGGATCATGTGTTTTGAGGCGCTTAGCGCCTGGCGGTACGTGTCCCCCGCCAGGCGATTTATACTGTTGCAGCTTTGAGTTTTGATTATGAATTTGTGATCTATAGTGCGTCTAGTGATGCTTTAAGGGTGAGATTGCTGGTGTTCCTTGAGTTGTGGCTCGGAACGTATCCCTTGAGTTGTGGCTCGGGATGGCGGATGAACACGAGGAACACTTGAGTTGTGGCTTGGGTTGGCGAGTGTTGCCGGTGTGAGTGTGCTGGTTGTGGCTAGTACGGATGGGTCCAAATAGATTGCCCTTCTCAGTTGTTGGCTGACGAGTTTGGTAGTCTTGGGACAATACGGGCTTTGTTCGTATATGGGAACTCTACTTGGCGTTGCGGTGTATGATCTGTAGCATGTTTTCCCGCACGTGCTCTATCGGTTGTGGCCGATAGGTATGGCAGCAAGTCACCTTGAAGTAATCCTTAGACGTTGTAGAACACGAATAATCCGATTGGGAGTCAGATGGTAGGAATTAAAGAATAGGGCAATGTGAGATATTTATGTTATGTATGGTCGCTTGTGTTTATATGATTATATTTCTGTAACTTCACATATGTGATTTAATTGTTAAGCTCATCCTATCTGCGTGTGTGTGGCGATGATCGTGTACGCGGTACACGGAAGCAGATTCTGTTGATGCAGGTGGCTCAGGTGACGCTTAGCCGCGGAGAGGGGTTAGACTTGGGAAAATGCTTATGTTTTCTTTATTGCCTTTGAAAAAAGTTGTAAACCCTGATGGGTAATTTTATAACATTATGGTGTTGGTATTCATAGACTTTATTCGATGGTTTAATAAAGTTTTGAAATTTTCCCGCGTTTTGGAAAAATGAGGTATTATTAAATGCGCGCGGTTTTAATTTATTTCTTTTATTTATTTATAAATCAGTAATATCCTGACGGGATGTTACAGGATGTATCCTTAAGGAAGCTTTTGTTAAGGTCAGTGTAATTAGTGCACAACTTCCACTTTTCGTTAGACTTTCTAACTAGTACAATGTTGGCCAACCAAGTCATGTAGGTGGCCTCTTTGATGAATCTCGCGTCCATCAACTTCTGCACCTCTACTCGAGCCACCTCCCTCTTTTCACCTCCAATTTTTCTTCTCTTATGGGCCACCGGTCTTGCCTCAGGAAAAATGGATAGCTTGTGGCTTAGAACTTGGGGATCGATACCTGGCATGTCAGCGACGCTCCAGGCAAACAAATCAAAATGCCACTACAATATCTGTTGGGCCTCCGTATCATTGACAAAGGCTTGCCCAACGTGAGTATACTTATGTTCACTATCAAATTGGTATTTTATCGTACTTTCAATTGGTTCTACTCTTACTTCGTCATTTAGACGAGAGTCTAAGTCTACCTCATCTCCTCCTATCACATTTTCAATATTGTGCACCGGTCGTCGGGGAGTTGACTTCAGCATTACCTTAAAATTGTTTGTGTAACATTTGCGCGCCATGGGTTGATCTATGTGAATCATAATCACATCACCAAGTGGATGGAAACTTCATTGCCAAGTGGTAAGTTGACAGCACTACCCCTAGCTCGTTTAGGGAGGGTCTCCTTAGTGATATGTTGTAGGAAGTGTGAGCATCCAATATGAGATACCTGATCTTCACCGTTCGCGTCGCCCTTCCCTTTTCAAACTTGGTAAGAAGATCAATATAGCCCTTGGTATCCACGCGCTATCCCGAGAAGCCTATAATCGGTTCCGAATATGATTGAATCTTTTTATCCAACATCTTTAACTTTTAAAAGTACTCCAATACAAGATATCTACCAAACTGCCCTAATCTACTAACATTTTTCGTACTGCAAAGTCCTTAATCTCTATTGAGATTACTAATGGATCATTATGTTATAGGTCAATTGCCAGGAAATCCTCATCACGAAACGTGATTGGAGGCATATGGCTACGAGGACATATGGACACAATGTTCACACTTTGTATTGCCTTTACGTACTTTTTCCTAGCCGATGTGGATGCGCCGCCTCTTGCAAAGCCTCTAGTGATAGTGACAGTTATGAGATCATCTTGTAGGGCCTCTTCCAGAATTCTCGCCCTGTTTGATATGAGAGACGTGTATTTGTTATACTTCGGCTGCTTGTGTTCCTTGAACCTGTTTCCCGGCCGAACAACTAGCATCTTGTCCTTCTCTGGGTACCTTTGGTCGGCATTTTCTGCACTAGTGGTGCTGTGAAACTCCTTGAGTTCCTTTATCTACATGAACTTAGTCGCTCTCGTCTTAAGTTCATCGAGATCAACTACAAGCTTCTTACATAAGCAATCAACAAATGTGTCTGGCCTTAAAGTTGTAATAAGATGGTGTATCGCCACCTCTGGATTCAAGTTACTGAATATTTAGCGAAATCTTTGCAAACTGCTCCATAAACTCCCTCAAGGATTCTTCCTTTTCCTGGCGTATGTTCACGAGGGCCAGGGAGGTAAGACAATGAGGCTTGTTAGTGGCGAACTAAATGTTGAAACATGTTGTCAACGTTTCGAAAGAATCAATCGAGTTAGGTGGGAGTCTCGTATACAAATTGAGGGCAGGGCCTTTTAGAGATGTTGGAAAGATACGACAAAGGATTGCGTCTTCCGAGGTGTACAATCCTACCTAAATGGTGAAAACATTGATGTGCTCCTCTGGGTTAGTGGTACTATCGTACTGACTCATGGTTAGTCCCTTCTACTGTCTTGGGAGCTCGACATCCAGGATCCCATCCATGAAAGGATAACGTCTCGATGCCCCTATTCTCACCCCTGTTTGGTTGGTATTGGTCTGTGCCCTAGACCCTTCCTGTCTTAAGTTGGGAATCTTTCAATAAAATATCTAAGGGATGATTGAACTCACAAAAGCATACCTTATGTAAACACAGACCCTTACTTTATAGTACCTGCCATTAACCCTGACTTCATTACCTCTTTATTACTAATAACTCTTCATCAATGGCGCATCGTAATTGTCGAACATTGCGCTGTATTTTCTCACTCAACCTAGAACTACCGTTGCCAACACGCCTATACACTGCTCGCACTAGGCGAGGACATTCACACCCCTTGCTTGGTCCGAGATATACTTGACCTTCTACGTTGCCTAGCTAGGCCGAGATATATCTGACCCCCTATGCTCTCATGTTCCCACCCCTCCTCCTAGCTCCTTTGTACACCAGTTCCTCTATACACCAGCACACTTGTACTAGCTCCTTTGTACATCAGCCTCTCTGTACCAACTCCTTTATACACCAACCCCCCTATACCAGCTTTTATGTACACCAGCCCCCTTGTACCAGCTCCTCTGTATACCATCCCCTCTATACCAACTCGTCCATACACCAACACCCTTGTACCAACTTCTCTGTACCAGCTCTTTTGTACACTAGCCCCTCTGTACTAGCTCCTCTATATACCAGCCTCCCTGTACTAGCTCCTCTGTACACCAGCCCCTCTGTACCAGTTCCTCTATACACTAGCTCCTTCGTACATAAGCCCCCTGTACACATTCAAAAACATAAAACATAGAATTGAAACATAAAGCATTAACCCTACTTTCTTACATTCTAAGGAGTTTCTCAAAATGATAAAGACCAACTAAATTGCAAATAACAAAAAGACATACTAAAAACACATTTGAAAATAGATCTGGAACATATTACGATTACTTGTCATTGATAGAAACATCAATTTCAACATCCTGACACCCCTTTTGTGCATGGAAAACGATAACATTTCCCTTCTTCAATTCTTGAGCACTACAAAACATCTTCCACCTAGCTCTACTCTTAGTGGACCTCTTTGGGGAATTTTAGATGAGTATCTTACACTTAATCTTCTTTTAGCTTCCCTTGAGTACGACGTATGTAAGCTTCCACTTTCGCACATAGTCTGCAAATTCAGTTTGAAGAACGTAACAAATTTCACAAATAGAATTTAAAACAGAAAAAGTCATTGCACTTTAGTTGGTATTAAGCAAGGTAAAATCAGAGAAAACCATTTAAAACAACATTACCAGATGGCTTCCTCTACATTGTGCTTCAGTGAGTGTAATCCATAATACAGAAATTATGGTTTGCCTTGCCTCTTCAAGGTAGAATCTCTCTATAAGTGAATCCTTGCATTGGCCTAGAAGAACTATTACTTGGAAAAAACAGTAGCCCACGTACCTTTAGAAAAAAAAGTGACAACAAAATAGTTAAATGTAAAAGAAGTACAAAAAAGTATAAAATGTTTCGAGAAAAATAATGAAATGAAAAAAAGAGACCTAAAGATGACATGTTGAGATGTTAAAAAATTTTCTAAGGTCCCACCAGCCTTTCGTAAGTCTTGGACGGTGCACATCTCTATTGTAAATAACCACAACTTTGTTATCTAATTCATCTACCAAAACCCATTCTTCTAGGATTTCTTTGACAAAAAATGAAGCAAAAATCATGTCGACAACACCTTTATTCTCCATCTTTCAAAATTATTTGAACAAATACAGTTAGAAAAAGGAAAGGAAAAGAAGAAATAATGAAAACGAAGAAGAAATGACAAATCTGAAAATAAACAACAAAGGAAAGGGAAAGAACACGAAACATTACCTCATTTTCAAAATGAATGGTACAAAATTCACCTCTAGTAAACCTAGCACATATTGCTGCAGAAAATTCCATTCAAGGATAACAAAGAAGCACACAAAAATTGAAGGAGGGATGTAGAAATGAGAATACTAAAAAAGAAGAAGCTCAAAGCAGGTATTTAAAAGAATCTTTTGACTGTTTGTATTAAGACTTAACTTTCCCCAAAATAATTTGAAATCAATCAGTCAATAAAAAAAGTTGGCTTTTGGCTTTCCAATAATAATGATGTAGAATAATAAATTTTACTTTTTTTAATGTATAATAACCGACACTTGTAAAATAATAATTTTAATTTTTCTAATGTATAATAACTGGTACTTGGCTAACTTGTGGCACTGACACTTGGCTTATTCCTACTTATACTTGCATTAGCCATCTAACAACAACTACCACTAAAATATTTGTTTTGATAGTTTTATAATCACTATGAAATTTCTCAATTCATTCATAAAATACACAGCTTTTACCATAATTGTCTTTCAAAAAATTGTAAAACGTAATTCAGATTAAGAAAATGAGATTCATGCTAATAATGGTTCAAAAAGAGTTTATCATGCTCCTTTCCATTTTGAATAAAATGAAATTCATTTATTAGTTGTTAAAAATTCCTAAAGTGTAATAATTTTAATTAGCCAAGCTACAAATTTAACCAAAACTACATCACCAAAATTAACCACATACTAAATGCTAACAAAAACAGAAATCTAAGAAATTCACACCATTTGTCTACTTGATTAGTATCCTAGAATCAATAAATGTTTGCTTTATAGTAAATGAAAACGTGAATCTAAGATTAGAGAGTGGTTTCCACTTGTGAAAGGTAGATAAATGTTTATTGTTCCAAAGCATGCAAAACCATTCGTCTACTTTATTAGTATGCCAGAATGAATAGATGTTTGCTTCATAGGAAATTATATATACCATAGTATTTTTGTATGGGGCAAGGGTTGCAACTGATTGCATTTTCATTTCCAACTGGATTAATAACGAAATCAATTCTATAACCATTACAAAAAAAATTGTTAAATACGATGATTATTTGGAGTATAAAATGGCAGTTACGACTGCTATATTTTGCGCATATGGTGGGTACAAGTACCGCCATATATCCTGCCGCGACAATGAATAATATGACAGTCTTGGGTGAAACGTCGCAACACCCACAATTAAATGTACTGTGAAAATAATAGCAGTTTTGACCGTCATATTTTGTGTGCAAATAATGATAGTCAAAATCATAATAATTTATTTATTTTAAAGGAATTCTAATGCGAAATACGACAACTACAAATGCCATTATTATCACTATATTAACACGTTACACGACGTTTCAACTGCCATAATTTGAATCTAAATTTTTTTAAATCATTTTTTATTTAACATGCTTTCCATAAAAATTTAGAAAAGTAAAAAATCACATAGACAACATTTCAATGATTAATATTTTCATTCGTAATTCATATTAAAGAAGTTGATATTATGGAACACCATCCAAAAGTTTGCATATTGAAAAATAAAACCAAAAAAAAAAAAATCCTACACATTATTATCATACATTTTTCTAAATTTCTATAGTTATGTTCCTATAGCTATGTTCTTAACTAGTCTTTTCTGCCCCGCTTGATCTTCTTATTCCAATAGTGATGGATAGAGCACCACTTCCAACATCGGGTACCTATAATAGAAAAAAGAACTTATAAGCCATTCAAATATTCAAATTCACATGTGTATTATGATAAACTTATATAATTTCTTTTTGAAAAAATATGTTTCCTGTTACAACAGAACATGAGACCAATATGGAATCATCCATTTTAGCTAAACCCGAGACTTGAAAATGTAAATCTTGTTCTTATCATTCCAATAAACACCTACAAAATAAATATATATATATATATATATATA